>Ga0208468_1000035_pt1 | contig 53903 bp, 50 predicted proteins | sample DeeseametaMP0960_FD_184198 | JGI IMG/M metagenome (GOLD analysis project Ga0208468, IMG submission 184198) | Marine microbial communities from the Deep Indian Ocean - MP0960 (SPAdes) | ecosystem: Environmental > Aquatic > Marine > Oceanic | place: East of Madagascar, South Indian Ocean... | reverse complement strand
ATGTGCTATTAGCGGCAAAGGCCCTATGAGTGGGAACAATGTTTCTCACGCAAAAAACAGAACAAAGCGTCGTTTTTTATTAAACTTAAGAACAGTTCGTATCACTTTAGAAGATGGTACTACAAAAAAGATTAAGATCTCTGCAAGAGAACTTCGTACACTTAAGAAAAATTCGTAAGTAGTAGGAAAAAATTATGAATCTTTTAGTAAGGATTCGTAAGTTTCTTAATTGGGAGATTACTTCCAAACCTGACCCTAAGCTTCTTCCTGAAGTTTATCCTCACCTAAAACCTTTTCGTTTACCTCTAATTTTAACTGTATTTGTGATGCTCATTGGAACTATTGGTTATGTAATAATAGAAGACTTCCCAATATTTGATGCTATATATCAAACTGCAATTACATTTACTACTGTTGGGTTTGGAGAGGTACATGAACTCTCAGATGTTGGAAAAATATTTACTATCAATTTAATAATAGCGGGTTTTGCAGTATTTTCTAGTGCAATAGGTATTTTAGTTTCTGAACTAAACAAGGGAAAAATAGTTGCAATATTAAAGGAAAGAAGAATGTTATTCAAAATTGTTAGACTTAAAAAGCACTTTGTGATTTGTCATCATAATACTTACACTATTGAAGTAGCTAATAAACTTCGTAAAAATCATATTCCTTTTATTGTGATTGATCCCCGTCCCGAAATACATGAGTGGGCAATTGAATATAAGTATCCAAACTACTTACAAGCAGAACCACATACAGAGATTGCCATGTTAAAAGCAAATCTCTCATCTGCAAAGGGTCTTATAACCCTTTCGAGTTCTATCTCGGATAATATAGCACTTATTGCATCAGTGAGACTTTTTGAAAAAGAGCATTTTCTTCCTCGTCCATATTATATAATCTCATCTGCTGAGAGCAGTGGTGATGTTGAAAAGCTTAAAAAGCTAGGTGCAGATACGGTTGTGAGTCCAACAAAACTTACAGCCCAACGTGTTAGTGCAATGGCTGCTCGTCCTGATATGGAGAACTTACTTGAAGAGTTTCTGTATAAAAGTGACAATCCTTTAGACATGCAAGAAATATTTGTTCCTAAGTTTTCGTGGGCAGTACTTAAGAAACTTAAAGAGACCCGTATTAGAGAAATGACTAACACATCTGTTGTTGGAATTACGAAAAAAGATGGTAAGTTTCTAAGTATGCCAAAAGGTGATGTTCTTGTAACAAGTGAGTGTAAACTACTGGTGATTGGTACTCAAAAAGGTATAGAAAAAACTAAGGATTTAGTGAGACAAAGAATTAAGCCAAAGGAACTAAAATTTGTATAAACTAATTGAACTTCAAACTGGTATTTGTAGTGCTCAAGGTTTTTTTGCTGATGGTATCAGTGCAGGTTTAAAAGCAAATTCTGCTAAAGATATGGCATTTATTTATTCAGAAAAAGAGTGTGAGATTGCTTCAGTTTTTACAACTAACAAGATGACAGCTGCACCTATTAGACACTTTAGAGCAAAGGGTGACTTTAAGACAAATTTTGTTCTCATTAATGCTAAAAATGCAAATGCAATGACAGGAAAAGAAGGGATAGAAGATATAGAGACTATTTTAAATACTCTTCCAAAAGAAGTGATAAACCCTGTTATGAGTTCTACTGGTGTTATCGGTGTGCGTTTACCACAAGAAAAAATAATTCAAGGTGCAAAACTCTTTGACTTAAGTAAAAAAGAGCCAAATGCAGCAGCTAGTGCAATTATGACAACTGATAGTTTCTCAAAACAAAAAGCATTTAAGGTAGAACTTGAAGATGGCAGTAGTTTTAGTTTAGGAGCTATGGCAAAGGGTGCAGGAATGATAAACCCTGCTATGGCTACTATGCTCTGTTTCATCACTACTGATGCTGATATAAGTAATGTAGAAATGCAAGAGATACTAAATGAAGTAACCATCACTACATTCAATGCAGCAAGTGTAGATGGTGACACTTCAACTAATGACACTGTAATGCTTTTAAGTAATAGAGTTTCAGGCGCTTACGACAGAGCTGGATTTAAAGATGCACTGAAACAAATCATGCTTTTTTTAGCAAGAGAGATGGTTAGGGATGGTGAAGGGGCTACAAAACTTGTAACATATAAGGTTACTGGAGCTATAAGTGATGCTGCAGCTGAAGTGGTTGCAAAGTCACTTTCAAACTCACTACTTGTAAAAACAGCTCTGTATGGAGAAGATCCGAACTGGGGACGGATCGCATCAACAGTTGGAGCTAGTGGAGTAGAAGCGAATGAGGAGACTCTTAGTATCTCTTTTAATGATTTATGTGTTTACGACACAGGTAAACTACTTTTTGATGAAAAAATGGAAGAGATGGCTTCAAAAATAATGCAACTAGATTCTTTTAGTATTTCGTGTGATTTAGGTTTAGGCGAAGGTAAGTTCACATCTTTTGGATGTGACTTAGGTTATGAGTATGTAAAAATAAATGCGGATTATAGAACTTAAAATTCTATATCCTTGTAAGTAAGATAGTATTCCATCAGAGTGGTTTAGTAACATAAACATTATATATCCACTACAACTAACTATATTTACTCATATCTAAGTACTTAAAATTTGTATAGTTAAACTTTACCATTATGACCTCTTCAAGTCCAACTCTAAGAAACTTTTTATTTGTCGTACTTTTTTAGACTGCTCGTTCTTTTGTGCCTGAAGAGTGGTAGCTGTAATCATAGAAAGAGATATGAATTTTATTGGATTTCTTCGTGTGAGTTCGATTTTAACTTACATAATCATTTTTAAATGCTACATAGCGTAAAGCACCAGCATAAAGCTCAGCTACCTCCGCATCTGTTAACTCTCTTACACGCTTAGCAGGACTTCCCATTATAAGTGAGCGAGGAGGGAATACTTTTCCCTTTGTTACAAGGGAAGAAGCTCCAACAATAGACTCTTTTCCAATAACAGCATTATCTAGTATCGTAGCACTCATACCGATAAGACATGCATCTTCTATGGTACAACCATGAAGCATGACTCTGTGACCAATTGTAACATCACTTCCTATAATAGTAGGACTTCCATCGCTTCTATCTTCTTTTTTATGGTGAGTAATATGTACCATACTTACATCTTGAATACTTGTTCTATCTCCGATAGTGATATAGTGAACATCTCCACGAATGACGGTTCCAAACCATATTGAGCAGTCCTCTCCTATAGTCACATCACCTATTACATCTGCTGAAGGTGCTATCCAAGTATCTTTTCCAATTTTTGGAATGAAGTTTTTAAAATTATGTAACACTGTTTATTCCTTATTTGGTGTAAAAATTGAAGTAGCTAAATTCGCTGTATAACTTGTAGACTCTTTTTTACTTGCTTTAAATATACGGTTTACATACTCTTCCATATGATTGTGATTATGAATTATATTTTCTTCTTCTGTTTTTACTTTGATGTATGAACCATCACTTTGAAGCTCATGTGAGAGTGTATTATCAGTACACTGAAGTTGTAATATTTGTAGTATTTTACTCTGTGCTGTTTTATCTTTTATAGCTGTAAGAAGTTCAATACGTCGTACTAAGTTTCTTGGCATCCAGTCTGCACTTGAGATATAAACACCAGTTGCATCATTTTTGAAGTAAAATGTTCTGGGGTGTTCAAGATACTTTCCAAGAATAGATATAACACGAATATTTTCACTGACACCTTCTATCCCAGGTTTTAAACAACAGATGCCACGAACAATAAGGTCTACTTTTACACCTGCTTGACTCGCTTTATATAAAGCACGAATTACATCTTCATCAACTAAAGAATTGATTTTTGCGATGATATGACCATTTTCACCCTGTCTAGTTTCATTATGGATAAGAGAAAGAATCTTTGGTTTTATTTGTGATGGTGCCATATAAAGTTCATTAAGTTTCCCTTTTTTACTAAAACCAGTTAAAAAGTGAAAAAATCTAGTAAGGTCATTTGTAATCTCGTCCTTACTTGTCATGTAAGACATATCTGTATAAATTTTTGCAGTTGAAGGGTTATAATTACCTGTTCCTAAGTGTGCATACTGTTTGAGTTTTCCATTTTTTCGACGAGTAACTAGTGTCGCTTTTGCATGAACTTTGAAACCTTTGATTCCGTAAATAACATGGGCACCAGATTGTTCAAGTGCTTTTGCCCAGATAAGGTTATTTTCTTCGTCAAACCTTGCTTTTAGCTCAACCATTACAGTTACTTGTTTTCCACTTTCACTCGCTTCCATTAGGGCTTTTACTATAGGAGACTTAGGGCCTGAACGGTAAAGTGTCATTTTAATAGAAACTACATCAGGATCCTTACTTGCAACCTGAATAAATTTTACAACTGGCTCAAAACTCTCATAAGGGTGATACATAAGTACATCTTGTTTTTCTAAAGTTGTAAAGATACTCTCATTGGAGTCAAAAGGTGGTAATATCTTTGGTTTAAAAGGTGCTGCTAGTAAATGAGCAAAGTTTTTGTTTGCTACAATTTGCCAAAGACTGGAGAGGTTTAAATAAGTGTGAAACTTATAAATATCATCTTTATAAACATTTGTATGACGGTTAAAGAAGTTAATGATTTCATCATCTGCATTTGAGCCTACTTCAAGACGTACCATTTCACCTTTTCGACGAAGTTTTAGTCCTTCTTCAAGGATTTCCATAAAGTCATCAGCTTCTTCTTCCTCTATAGCAATATCAGCATTTCTTGTAACTCTAAATGCAGCATATTTTAAAAGTGTAAAACCAGGAAAAAGATCTTCAACATGCTGTGCAACTAAAGACTCGATAGGAATATATGTTCCATTGTCAAGTTCAACAAATCTCTTTAAAACACGAGGAACACGTATAAGACCAAAACGCTCAATTGATTCATCATCACTATCCTTAAGTTTGACTATAAGACCAAAACTAAGGTTATTTAAATGAGGGAAGGGGTGTGTCGCATCGATAGCAATTGGAATAATTACAGGGTAGATATTCTCATTAAAAAATTGGTTTAGTTTATGCTTATCTTGAGTACTTACTTCATCATAGCTTTTAACAGATACTTTCTCATGCTCTAGCTTTTTTAGGATAGATGTTCGACAGTGTTCAACTACTTGTTGCTCTTGATGCAAGTATGAACGGATCTCACGAAGTTGTTGTAATGGTGTTAATTTATCAGCACCAGAGACTATGATACCTGCTGCAAAAAGTTTTTTTAAACCAGCTACACGAATCATATAAAACTCATCTAAATTTGTTCCATAGATAGCTAAAAATTTCAAGCGTTCAAGAAGAGGTAGCGATTCATCTTGTGCTTGTTTTAAAACACGAGTATTAAACTGTAACCATGAAAGTTCACGGTTATTATAAAGGTTTGGATTTTTAAGGTTTAGCATGAGTAAAAAGCCTATAAAGTAGTTTGTTGAATGTATTATAGCGAAGTTTAACAATAGCATAGTTTTAAAGAGAACTAGAGGCTAACGAATTATTCCAGTTCCTTTATAGTTGGCACTATGATAAATTATAACACTATTTTTGCGTGCATAATACTTTAAGAGTAAGTTTTGTAATGTGGATTCAATTGATGGTGAAAACCAAGCATTATTGCTTGTTGCTATAACAAACTCTACATCTCCTTCATATATCTTTTGGCATGTCGCCTCATAGCAGATTGCATTACGAAACTTAATTCCTTTAATGAGAAAATCAGTTGATTTTTTTGCAGTTGTAAAATCACTAGCACCATTAAAAAAAGTCTCATTTATAAGTTCTCGAGCAAATTTTGGAAGGGGAATATACTCTCCAAAAGGAACGAGTATTAGTTTTTTCGCTACCTTATACTCTCCATCCTCAAAAAGGTAGGTGACATTATAGTTATGTTTGTCTTCTCTAATAAGAGAACCTGCAATAATGCTGATATCTTTAGAGAGTATTAAAAGTTGCTGGATAAGTTCTGGATTGTGATTCATATACAGGGGAAAAACAGACTCTGGAAATACAATAAGTTCTTGCTTTTCCTCTATGGCTATGGTGATTTGTTCAAATATCATATTTATGGTAGGTACACGAGCCTCGTTTGTCCACTTGTATTCTTGTTTTATATCAGTTGTGATGAGCTTTATTTTTAATGGTGCATCTTTTTGTATAGGATAAGAGAAGTTAAATGCAGCAAGTAAAAATAATAATGGAATGTATTTATACTTTTTATTATGTATAAATTCTGGAAGAGATAGGGCAATTAAAACAATTGCAAGTTGGTATTTAAAAACACCTATATAGCTCTCTACAAAAATCAGTTCAATCTGTAACCAATTCCAATCAAAAGGTTTAATAAAACTGAGTCCAAAGAGTAAAAGAGCACGGATATAGGCTTTTTTAGTAAAGTAAAGAGGAAGAAAAAAGAGTAGATAAATAAAACCAAATGTGAGTGTGATGATAGGTGCCATAAAACCAACACCCTGATACTCAAAACTATATCCAATCCAGTAAAACCACAATATCCCGATGCTAAAGCCTGCAACTAGGATAGCTTTCTTTGGTATGTAGAGAAAAAGTCCTAATGCAGAGATTGCAAGAAGTGAGTTTATAAGTTTGTTACTGATGTGAAAAAAGTCTAAATAGATAAAACTACTAAAGAGTATAGCAGTTAGTAGACCTGTAAAAATTATTTTTCTTAGATTATTCATGGTGAAATTGTACTAAATTTAAGAGGCTTTTAGTATAAGTTTTGTATAATCGCTGCAATTTAAGTAAACACAAGGAACCTATCACATGGATATAATCTCTCAACTCTTACCTTTCGTATTTTTAATTGCAGTTATGTATTTTGTAATTATTCGTCCACAACAAAATGAAGCAAAAGCAAAAAAAGTCATGCTAGAAGCACTGAAAAAAGGTGACAAAGTTGTTACTAGTGGTGGATTTATCGTAGTTATACACAAAGTAGAAGAGAATTTCTTAAGTGTAAAACTTAATGATGATACTATTACAAAAATTACTAAAGATGCAGTAGTAAAGAAGTTCGAGGATGAAGCTTAATTACCGCATAGTCATTTTCGCATTAGCGATAATTTTCGGTATTACTTTCTCTCTACCATCTCTTACTCAAAGTGAAGATGGAAAAAAAATAACTCTAGGTCTCGACCTTCAAGGTGGACTTCATATGCTTCTTGGTGTAAAAACTGAAGAAGCAACAAAAAGCCGTATTAAATCTATAACAGCAAGTATCAAACATTTTTCAGATAGAAATGACATCTTAATTGATGGTTTATCATTTGATGAAAATGAGATAAGTTTTGAAGTTTTAGATGAAGATGAACTCTCTAAGTTTGATGAGTTTTTTAAAGATATAGAGGGTATTGAAGTTATTAAAAACATGACTGCTATTTCACTTTCTTTAACTTCCGAAGAAATTATCAAAACTGAAAAAGAGGCTATAAGTCAGGCGATTGAGACTATTCGAAATAGACTTGACCAATTTGGACTTTCAGAACCAGTAGTAGCACGTCAAGGCGAAGAACAAATCCTTGTACAACTTGCAGGTATCAAAACACAAGAAGAAGAACAACGTGCTCGTGAATTAATTTCGCGTGCGGCAAAACTTGAACTCATGGCAGTTGATGAAGACAGAAATGCTCGTGTTTACAATATGAGTGACTCTGATGCAGCTGAGTATGGTGACATTATTCTATCTGATGCTAAAAACTCTGAGATTAAGTATCTTGTTCGTGAAATTCCTATTTTAGATGGAGGAATGTTAACTGATGCAAGTATGGGATTTGATCAAAACAATCGTCCACTTATCAACTTCAAACTCAATGCAGAGGGTGCTGAGGTATTTGGTGACTTTACTGGACGTAGTATTGGTAAGCGTTTAGCTGTTGTTTTAGATGGAAAAGTGTACTCTGCTCCAAACATTAATGAGCGTATCGGTGGTGGTTCCGGTCAGATAAGTGGAAACTATACTGTAATGGAAGCAAAAGATTTAGCCATTGCTCTTCGTTCAGGTGCACTTTTAGCACCTATATATATGATGGAGAAACGTTCAGTTGGACCAAGTCTGGGGGCGGATAGTATTCAGTCTTCATTTGTTGCACTTATTGGTGGTTTTGTTTTAGTTATCATTTTTATGATGGTTTATTATCGTTTAGCGGGTGTTATTGCAAACATCGCACTTATCGCTAACTTGTTTATACTTTTAGCAGTGATGTCTCTTTTTGGAGCGACTTTAACACTTCCAGGTATGGCAGGTATCGTTTTAACAGTTGGTATGGCAGTTGATGCGAACGTTATCATTAGTGAGCGTATACGTGAACTTATTTATGAGGGTAAAAGTATGCACAAGGCTATAGAGGATGGTTATGCAAATGCAATGCGAGCAATACTTGATGCAAATATTACAACACTTATCGCTTCTGTAGTTTTATATGCATATGGAACAGGTGCGATTAAAGGTTTTGCGATTACCATGAGTATCGGTATTTTAGCTTCAATGCTAACAGCAATACTTGGTACACATGGTGTTTATCAGATGCTAGAGAGTAGAATAACTAAAAGTAAAAACAACAAACTTTGGTTTGGGATTAAGGGGTAAGTAGATGGAGTTTTTTAGATATACAAGAACCTTTAATTTTATGGGTAAGTCGAAGATGGCTATGTTCTTATCTGTAGCAGTTGTTTTAGCCTCGTATGCTATTTTAGCTACTAAAGGTCTTAACTACGGTGTAGACTTTGCAGGTGGAACAGTAGTTCAAGTGAAATACACAAGTACTGCACCTATAAAGGTAATGCGACAAGCACTCAAGGAAAATAAACTTTTTACTAATGCAAGTATAAGTGAGTTCGGAAGTTCTGATGAAGTAGTTATTCGTATGAAAGTAAGTTCTGGTAGTGTTACAAGAGACATTGGAGATATAACCAGAGAAGCACTCAAAGGTACAGGTGAGTTTACTATTCGTCGTGTAGATATTGTTGGACCGACGGTTGGTGCTGAACTTAAAGAAAAAGGTATAATGTCTTTACTCTTAGCAGTATTTGGTATTCTAATCTATGTTGCATTTAGATTTGAGTGGCGTTTTGCTGTTGCTTCTATCGTTGCACTTATACATGATGTAAGTATTGCTTTAGGTATGGTGGCACTTTTTGCTATAGATGTAAACCTTGATGTCCTTGCTGGTCTTTTGACAATTTTAGGGTATTCTCTCAACGATACGATTATCGTTTTTGACCGTATTCGTGAGGGTGTAACTAAGGGAAGAAATGTAGCATTAAAAGATACGATTAATGAGTCAGTTACAAGAACACTAGCAAGAACAACACTGACATCACTCACAACTTTCTTTGTTGTGTTTACACTTTTTATGTTTGGTGGAGAGATTATTCATCCATTTGCATTTACACTTTTAGTAGGTGTTGTAGTTGGAACATACTCTTCCGTTTTTGTAGCAAGTCCTATTTTGCTGTGGTTCGGTTTTGATGTGAAAAACTACCATGTCAAACTAGCAAACAAAGCAAAACGTGAAGCAGAGAAACAAAAAATGCGCGATCAATTTGATGGCGGGATAGTTTAAAAATTAAAGGAGATTATCAAAATGAATTGGGGTAAAGTAGTATATGTATTTTTTTCATTGATGAGTTTAACATCAATAGCAGGGTTTTTGTATGAAAATACAGCAACATCACTTTTTATAGCAGCAAGTGTAAATCTTATCAGTACAATTTTAAAGATTGGTGTGAGAAACCTTCTCTCAGCTGAACTTTTTGCCTCATCTCTAGTGGCTGATTTACACCTTGTACCTGCATTTATTTTCTTAGTAATTATAGGTGATGACAACTGGGCTATTGCACTTGCAATTGGTGCGTTAATAGCAAATATATTTTCAATGGGACTTGTATATATAGAAAGTGCAAAACAAAAAGAAGAGTATTAAATTATTAGAGTTCTTAGTAGCTGTTTTCTACTAAGAGTTCGTGTGAATTAATATATTATAGGATTAGATAAATTGGAATACATTTCATCAGACATAGAAAAAAAATGGCAAAACTATTGGAAAGAAAATGATAGTTTTGAACCGAGTGAAGATTTTACATTAGACAAAAAATATATCTTAAGTATGTTTCCTTTCCCTAGTGGACGTCTACATATGGGTCATGTTCGTAACTACTCCATAAGTGATGCACTTGCACGTTACCATAGACAACAAGGTAAGAATGTTCTTCACCCAATTGGCTTTGACTCATTTGGTATGCCTGCTGAAAATGCAGCTATTAAAAACGGAAGTCATCCTAAGGGATGGACTTACGATAACATCGACTATATGAAAAATGAGTTCTACTCTTTAGGATTTTCTTTTTCTCGTAAACGTGAGATGGCAACGAGTGATGCACTTTACACGAAATTTGAACAGTCTTTCATCATAGACATGTATGAAAAAGGTCTACTTTACCGTGAAAAAGGGATGCTCAACTGGTGTCCTAATGATCAAACAGTTTTAGCAAATGAGCAAGTTGTAGATGGTTGCTGTTGGCGTTGTGATACACCTATAGTTAAAAAAGATATGAACCAGTACTACTTCAAAATCACTCAGTATTCTGATGAACTTCTGGATGACCTTAAAGAACTTGAAAAGGGTTGGCCTAAACAAGTGCTTACTATGCAGGAAAACTGGATTGGAAAATCAAATGGACTAGCATTTGACCTTTTCTTTGATGAAACTAGTAAGGCTAAGTTAAATGCAGCATTTGACTCTTTTGATGTCTTTACTACTCGTCCTGATACTATTTATGGTGTGAGTTATACAGCACTTGCACCTGAGCATGTAATTGTTACTTATATGATTGAGAACAATCTTTTAGATGCCGATACAATAGCTACAATTACAAAGATGAAAAATACTTCTTCTATTGATAGACAAAAAGAAAAAGCTGGACTTCCTTTAGGTTTAAATGTTATTCATCCACTTACAGGAAAAATAGTTCCTGTTTGGATAGCTAATTTTGTACTTATGGATTATGGTTCTGGTGCTGTTATGGCAGTTCCTGCACATGATGATAGAGATTATGATTTTGCTAAAAAGTATGACCTAGCTATAAATGCAGTTATCAAAGCAAAAGATACTGACTCTGATGTAAGCGAGAAAGCTTTTACTGATGCTGGTGTACTTTTTAACTCTGGTGAGTTTAGTGGCTTAAATTCTAAAAAATCTCAGTACAACATTATTAAAATGTTTGAAGAGAAAAAAATAGGTGCGAAAACAACAAACTATAAACTAAAAGACTGGGGAGTTTCTCGTCAACGTTACTGGGGTGCTCCTATTCCCTTTATTCATTGTGCAGACTGTGGTCTTGTTATGGAGAAAAAAGAGAATTTACCAATTGCATTACCTGATGATGTAGAGATAAATGGTGAAGGTTCTCCTCTAGAGAATCATCCGACATGGAAACATTGTAAATGTTCTGTATGTGGAAAAGATGCAATTCGTGAGACTGATACTATGGATACATTTGTTCAGTCTTCTTGGTACTTCCTTCGTTTTTGTGCATCACCTGAAACTTTAGAAAAAAATGCATTTACAAAAGAAGAGATTAAGTACTGGATGGGTGTTGACCATTATGTTGGTGGAATTGAACATGCAATACTACATCTTTTATATGCAAGATTTTTTACAAAAGTTTTTCGTGATTTAGGTTATTTAGACTTTGATGAACCTTTTGATAAACTACTAACTCAAGGTATGGTTCTTAAAGATGGGGCTAAGATGTCAAAGAGTAAGGGTAATACCGTTGACCCTGATGCTATTATCGCCAAATATGGTGCAGATACAGCAAGATTATTTATCCTTTTTGCAGCTCCTCCAACACAAGAGTTAGAGTGGAATGATAGTGCAGTTGAGGGTTCTTATAAATTTATTAAACGTTTTTTTGACCGTTCATCTCGCATAGTTAAAACTGATACTAAACCAAAGGTAGACCATAACTCTTTAAACAAAGAAGAAAAATTAGCACGTAAAAAAGTCTATGAAGCCCTTAAACGTAGTGAAGATGTATTTGCTGAGCGTTATACATTTAACACGATGATTGCTGGAGTTATGGAAGCTATGAATGCGCTTAACTTACAATCAAATGCAGATATATGGAGTGAAGGGTACTGGATACTAGCTTCCATTATGGAGCCAGTTATTCCACATACTTGCTGGGATATCTCAAATACGTATTTCTCTTTAAAAAATCTTTCAAAGCAAGAAATTTTAGAAGAAGTATTTGTTGAAGATAGTATTACTTTAGGTGTTGCAATTAACGGTAAAAATCGCGGTCAGATAGAAGTAGAACTAAGCGCGACTAAAGATGAAATTTTAACATTAGCAAAAGAAGAAGTATCAAAATGGTTAGAGGGTAAAGAGCTTGTAAAAGAGATTGTAGTTCCTAAAAAACTTGTAAACTTAGTGATAAAGGGCTAAATATGAAAAAATACTCACAAATTAGTATATTACTTTTGCTGATTATTATAACAGTAAGTATAAGTAATTGTGGGTATAAACCAAGTTCTAAGTATGCTAAGGAAATATTAGGAAATAAAATAAGTACAAGTATAGTTATCTCACAAACTGATCCTCAAAACAGTTTAATTGTAAAGGATGCTGTAGATAAAGCAATTATAGCAGTTTTTCATGCCTCTTTAGTTGAAAGAAGATATGCGACAACACATTTAGTAATAAATATGAGTACTCCATCGTATTCACCACTGCAGTATAACAACGATGGTTTTATTATCGCATATCGTGCTAAAATAACCTTAATGATTTCAAGAGAGAGTAAAGACCTCAAAAAGAACTATACCTCAAGAGGTACATATGACTTTTCTGTTGTTCCAAACTCTGTACTCACAGATAAAGAGCGTTTTAATGCTATTAAGTTTAGTTCATTTAAAGCAATTTCAGCATTTATTACACAAGTATCAGCAGAAGGTTCACAAGTAAAATAAGGGAATGAAATGACAATTCAAGCTATTGTAAATAATGTAGTTAAAAGATTAAAATTAGAGAAAAAACTACTTACTCCGGACTTTTATACAGAAGCCTTTTACAAAAATACTAAAAAAAGAGTGTCGTACAGTTGATGTTGTTGGACATTTTTGTGGGGAAGAGTTTATGAAAATACTGAGGGAAACAGATACGAAAGGTGAAGCTGTATTTTCCGAAAAAGTAATGCTAGAGACTTTTTTAAACAATAAACCTCTCTTTTATGATGAAATTGATTATACTCGTATGCCAAAAGTATATGAAAAAATTAAAGACAGACTAAAAATTCCTAAGATAATTCATCTCATTGGAACAAATGGTAAAGGCACTACTGGTAGGTTTTTAGCAACAGCATTACATAACCTTTCTTATAATGTTGGACACTATACTTCTCCACATATTTTAGAGTTTAATGAACGCATTTGGCTTAAGGGCTCTTGTGTCAGTACTGATGTACTAAACAGTGCACATAAAGAGCTTCTACATCTTCTCTCAAAAGAAGATGCAGACTCCCTCAGTTATTTTGAGTATACAACATTTTTAGCGATGCTTATATATAAAGAGATGGACTATATTGTCTTAGAAGCAGGACTCGGAGGTGAACATGATGCTACTGCCGTATTTACTAAAGTACTTACACTTGTTACACCCATAGATATAGACCATGAAGCCTTTTTAGGCTCAACTATAAAAGCTATTGCTACAACCAAGTTAAAGGCAGTTCAAAAACATGCAGTAATAGCGGCTCAAAAGCATAAACAAGTATATGAAGTAGCACAAGACTTAGAAGAAGAGTATGGGATCTCAATCAAAGGTCTTGAGACATATATACAAGAGAAAGATAGAAAAAAAATTAAAACAATAACTCATAATAATAAGCTTGTACCTTATCTAGTCCAAAACCTTTGCTTAGCAATAAGTGCATTAAAGTTCTTAAATATAGAGTATAAAGTAGAAGATTTTAATAATGCTAAACTTTATGGGCGTTTAACGCAGGTAAGTGAAAATATTTTACTCGATGTAGGACACAATACTCTAGCTGCTAAAGCTATTGTAGATAGTTTAAAAGAGTGTAAATATACTTTAGTCTATAATAGTTACAAAGATAAAAACTATGAAGAAATTTTACGTGTTTTAAAACCGATCATAAATGATGTAGAAATTATAAACATTAAAGATGAGAGAAAAGTATCAGTTAAGGTATTGCAAAAAGTACTAGATGACATGAGTATTAAACATTCTCATTTTAAACATATAAACAGAAGTAAAAAATATTTAGTATTTGGCTCATTTAGTGTAGCTGAAGCTTTTTTAAAGGTGATGAATGGATAATCATTTTACAATTACTATTCATGATGATAATGGTGTTAAACAATTTAATGTACACCATTTTGTAAAAAAAGCACTTTTATATGCTTCAGTATTTATACTAAGTATGATTTTTATCGCTGTAGGAACTATTCTTTATCTTAACCATAGTGTTGAAGTCATAGAACTTAAGCGTGATGGTGTTTTAAAAGCCTACCAAGATATTAAAGAGACAAACTTAGCCTTACAAAAAAACATGCAGGTCACAAATAACTCCCTTGATAAAAAGAAAAAAGAACTCCACGAACTCTCAGATTCACTTTCCGAAATAGAGGTACTAATCGGTCTTAAACCAATGGCACAATCTTCTATAGAGGAGAGAGTCAGTGCAACAAAGATTGATTCACAACATCGTGCAGTTTTAATGCAACTTATCCCAAATGGCTCTCCTATAGAGTACCATGGAATTACTAGTCGTTATGGGTATAGAACACACCCAACATTAAATAAGCGTGAATTTCATAGGGGTAGTGATATGAAAGCAGCTATGAACACAGCTGTTTATGCTCCAGCAGATGCTATTGTTGAGTGGTCAGGATATCATAAGAAAAGTGGTTTTGGACGTTTAGTTATACTAGAACATGCATATGGCTTTAAAACATACTACGGACATTTAAACAAAACTGTGGTAAAATCAGGTGCATTTGTAAAAAAAGGCACACTAATAGCATACACCGGTAACACAGGGATAAGTAATGGCCCTCACTTGCACTATGAGATTAGATTTATACACAGAAATGTAAATCCATTTTACTTTATAAAGTGGACACAAAAGAATTATGATGAGATATTTAAAAAGGAAAATAAAATACCATGGCAATCTTTAATAATGGCGACAGGCCATCTGAGAATACAAGCAACTCAAATACAACAATTATTACCGCAGGCGCAAAAATTAAAGGAGAAATAAATCTCTCTTGTAATTTATATATAGACGGTGAACTAGAGGGTATAATTAAATCATCTAAAGAAGTAAATGTTGGGAAAAATGGACATGTAAAGGGTAGTATTGTAACTGAGAAGTTAGTAGTTCAAGGTTTTATTGAGGGTAGTATTGATGCAAAAACTGTTGAGATTAAAGCTACAGGACATGTATGTGGTGAGATTATTGCTTCTGAACTCATTATTGGATCAAAGGGAATTTTTGAAGGTAACTCAATAGTGAAAGATGCTAAGCTAGCTCTCGAAAAAACAAAAGTTTAATGTCACAAACAGCACTATTTAATTACTTTAAAACAGAAAATAAAGAGCCTCTTGAAGTTCTAATCTGTGAAGATGCTAAAGAGGCAGAAATACTAGAGTGTGTTACACAGTATTTTAAACAAGATACAATTGTTTTTCCAGATTTTCGTGCTAGTTATGGAGATGACTTACGTTCTTACAAAGAAGAACTTCACGAGCTTTTTTTTGCGCTCTCTTGCTACCATAAAGCAAAGAAAAAACCACTCATTATCTCACCCCTAAAAACACTTCTTTTTCCTTTACCAAAAGAGGAGTTATTCACTACAACTACACTAGAGTTCGGTAGTGAAGTAAATCTCAAGTTATTTAAAGAACAGATGCTCTTTTGGGGATATACCTTTGTGGACATGGTACAAGTTGAGGGAGAAATAAGTCATCGTGGTGATATCTTAGATATATATATCCCTGCAAGTAAAAATCCTTTTCGTATATCCTTTTTTGATACTGAAATAGAGCAGATAAAAGAGTTTGAACTTGAATCACAAAGGACACTGGGTGATGAACTAGATCTTATAGAGATACGTAGTGCTTTTTACTCCCTAAATGAGCAAGCTTTTAATGCCTTAAGTACCAAGGTGACAAATAGTGATTTCGATGCTATGAGTAAGGACATCTCTTCTCTTGGATTCTGGCATTTAGAAAAGAGTGCAGAGAATTTCTTAGAGAACAAAAATGTTCGACTGAGTAAAAACCTTGATAATCTTTTAAAAGATGCATATGGTATAAATAATCCAGTTCTTAGTAGAGAAAACTTTAATCTAGAAGTTCTTCCTCAAAATGATGATGTAAAAGAACTTGTTGTAGTAAATGCAGAACATCTTTTACATGTACATAGAGATAAAAAGATAACTGTCATAGCTGCAAACACAGCGACTATCAAACAAGCTGGAATATATGATACTTCAAATATCACTCAGGTGACAGCAGGCTATATTTTAAACATCTTAACACCTGATGAGATTGTTATAAGTCTTAACAAACCTGATAAAAAACGTAGACGTAGAAAAAGTGCTATTTTACTTGATGACTTAAAAAAAGGTGATTATGTTGTTCATGAGGATTATGGTGTAGGAATCTTTGATTCAATAGAGCAAACAGAGATCCTTGGTGGTATAAAAGACTTTATAGTCATTAAGTATGTGGGTGATGATAAGATTCTTCTACCAGTTGAAAACCTTGATTTTATAGACCGCTACATAGCAAGTGGAGGTTCTACACCAGTACTTGATAGATTAGGTAAAGGAAATTTTGGAAAGCTCAAAGCAAAGGTACGAAAACGTCTCCTTGAAATTGCAGGTCAGATTGTAAACACAGCCGCAGCACGAGCACTTATAAAAGCACCAAAAATAAATCTAAATAAATCCCAACTCAAAGACTTTCAAGCACTTGCAGGATTTGAGTATACACAAGACCAAATAAACGCAGTCAAAGATATACTAGGACAAATGTCTACGGGAAATATAATGGACAGGTTGCTCAGTGGTGATGTAGGTTTTGGAAAGACAGAAATAGCACTAAATACAATTTTTGCAGCTTTTAAGTCTGGTTATCAGTCTGCATTTATCGTGCCAACAACACTACTCTCTGCACAGCATTGGCGCTCTTTAGATGAGCGTTTTTCGGAGCTTGGTATTCGTTATGCAAAACTAGATAGGTTTGTAAGCACAAAAGATAAAAATGCAATTATTAAAGGATTAGCATCTGGAGAGATAGATACAGTTGTCGGGACACATTCTCTCTTTGGTTTGGAGTTTAAAAAACTCGGAGTTGTGATAATAGATGAAGAACATAAGTTTGGTGTAAAACAAAAAGAGCGTATAAAAGAGCTATATCATAATGTACACCTACTCTCAATGAGTGCTACTCCAATACCACGTTCGCTTAATCAAGCGATGAGCTCAATAAAAACAATGTCACAACTTCTTACAGCTCCAAGTGAACGGCAAGGTGTGAGAACCTTTGTAAAAGAGTATGATGAGAAACTTATAAAAGAAGTTATCCTCAGGGAACTTCGCCGTGGTGGACAGATTTTTTATGTTCATAACTCCATTGATCATATGCCTATAAAACTAGGTGAACTTAAAGCTCTTTTACCTGAACTTAGAATAGTTATGCTTCACTCTAAAATATCAGCAGTACAGACTGAAAAAGAGTTACTAAAATTTGAAGCAGGCGAGTATGACCTAATGATAGCAACATCTATAATCGAGTCGGGTATCCATATGCCTAAGGTAAATACTATTTTAGTAGATGGCGCAGATAGATTTGGTATAGCAGACCTACATCAATTACGTGGCCGTGTTGGACGTGGTAGTGTTGAGGGTTTCGCTTATTTTATAGTTAAAAATAAAGAAGGCTTAACAGATGAGGCAAAAAAACGCCTACTAGCCTTAGAGTCTAACTCATTTTTAGGAAGTGGTAGTGTTTTAGCCCAGCATGACTTAGAAATCCGTGGTGGGGGTAATCTTATAGGTGATGCACAAAGTGGACATATCAAAAATATAGGTTATTCACTCTATCTAAGAATGTTAGAAGATGCTATAAAAGAGCTCTCTAATACTCAAGAGGGTGAGCGTGCTAAGGTAGATATAAAACTTACTATTAGTGCTTATATATCAGATGAGGTAGTTACTGAAGATAGGCTGCGCTTAGATATATATAGACGTCTTTCTCAGTGTGAGAGTGTTGTAGAGATATATGAGATAGAAGAAGAGATTATAGACCGTTTTGGTGAGTTAGATATGCCAACAAAACAGTTCTTTGAACTTATGGTTATAAAACTTTTAGCCCTTGATAAGAAGATAAAAAGCATTAGTAACTATGGACAAAATGTGACGATTACATATGCTAACGAAGCAAAAGAGACTATACAGTCTAAGAGTAGAGATGATGATGACATCATAAAGTGTACTCTGTTTTATCTGCGTAACAATAAACCTAAGGTTTTGTAAAAATAAAAAATCTTTATCAACTCTCTTAGTGACTTAAAAAGCTAAAAAGTTTATAGAGTATGTAACAAAAGAGTACGATAAAATTTATAAAAATAGTTTTAAAGAAGTGATGGAAAGTTTAGAAAAAGATGTGCCCTAAACTAGCCAGTTTAAATATAATGTATAGATATAAATATTCTGATATTAAAGTTGTGAGTAAAAATCTGAAGACTTTAAAATCATATCACTTTATACATAAAAAGAATGCAGACCTAGTCCCAGTTTTTACACCTATATCGCAAAGAATGAAAGATAGTAACGAATTTAAGTATATCAGAAAAGAATATCTTTGTAATTTAGCACATGGAAAAAAGTAAATTTCGATATAATTCTAAAAAAGAAAAATATGAAAATAGCATTTATCGGAGATATCGTCGGTCGTCCAGGTCGAGATATGCTTCAAAAGTATTTACCAAAATTAAGAGAAGATGAGGGGCTTGATTTTATCATAGTTAATTATGAAAATGCCTCTCATGGTTTTGGTTTAGGTGCTAAAAACTGTAATGAACTTTTCTCCTATGGCATTGATGTAATGAGTGGGGGAAATCACTCTTGGGATAAAAAAGACATTATCCCCCTTTTTGATACACATGAGTTACTTCGTCCACACAACTATCCTGAGGAAGTAAGTGGAACTGGTTGTAAAACATATGAAATAAATGGTGAGAAAATAGCAGTTCTTAACCTTATGGGGCACTATGGTATGCCTTATTCAGATAATGCTTTTCGCTGTGCACTTAAAGAGGTAACACGTTTAGAAGAAGAGGGTGTTACAAATATCTTTATAGATTTTCATGCAGAAGCTACAAGTGAAAAACGTGGGATGATGATGTTACTCCAAGGAAGAGTGAGCGGAATCATCGGTACTCATACTCATGTAAGTACAGATGACTTTCAAATATCTAAGGGTACTGCCTACCTAACAGATATAGGCCTTACAGGGTGTAGAGATAATGTTATAGGTATGGATAAGAAAGTACCATTAAAGAACTTTTTAACAGGAATGAAAGGACATTTTGACATTCCAAAAAAGTGTAAAAGTATTTTACAAATTGCTATTATGGAACTTTCAAGTGGAAAGTGTACTAAAGCTTATAAGATAAAACAGTTTTGTGATGGAAAAGTGATTAAGAGTGAGGCTTGGTTAGAGACTTAAGCTGCAGTAACTTTAAAGTAGTTATCGTTAGCAATATAAGTGTTGAGCATTTTCACTTTCATAAAGGACTCTTGGTCTTCTTGTGCTTTGGTAGGAAGATTTTTATCTAGTTTAGGTGTTTGGTTTATCGTACCTTTTGGTTTTATAAGAAAAGAGAACATTTTAGTATTTTCTTCATATGATATTTTTGATTTACTCATAGCACTAAGTTTTGAGAACTTTAGTGTAGTTGTAATTTGTTGATTTGTCTGTTGGTCTAAGAGTTGTCGATTGTTAAGTGACTTGTAGTTGGAGACATAGTTTAGAGGAATCTTAGAGTTAGTCAAAACATTTTTTTGTCTATTCTGTAAAAGTTTTGAAGCGAAAGATTCCATTTTTTTTATGGGTTTTATAACGCTATCGGCTTGAATCTTTTTTGTAACAGCGGTATCGACATAAGTACTATATGATGAAACAAACATGCTTTTATCCTTTATAGATACTAAAATTATAAAGCAATTATACTTAAACTGTTCTTCTATTTTTGATACAATGATAAGGTATGAGAAAGGTAAAATAGATGAAAAAATTAAAAAATGATATTTTTTTTAAAACAATTTTAATATTTATAGGAGTTTCTTTCTTTCTATTCCTTATCTCTTACGGACTTTCCAAACATTTTATTCTCTCTCTTGTACTAAGTGAACCACACCTAATTGAAGAAATACTAGACGCTTTTAACCTTGTATGGTTAAAAATATCATTGGTGTTTTTTGTTTTAATGATTGTCACTTACTTCATTTTAAAGAGTTTACGGAATAGAGTCTATGAAGATTTAGATGTAGTATCTGAGTATATTTATGAGATATCAGAAAATAAAAACTATCAAAAAACTTTGAAGATTAAACACTATTTAGAGTTTCTCAAAATCGCTGTTGGTTTAAAAAATATAACAAAACGCCTTGTACAAAAAGATAAAAAGAGCTCTAAAAAATAGCAAAATGCAATACTTTTTACAAAACTAATTTTTATTGGTTATATTTTTAAAAATATAATAAAAAGAGCGATTGATGAGAGACTTTAGAGCTATTATAGTTAGGTTAAAAATATATTTATCAAATGATATAAAAAGAAAAGTCTTAGACAAAGATGTCTCAAGTATACTCAAAATAAATCAAGCAAGATTTGCAACTATGAAAAAACGTAATGTCACTCCCTACGAAGATATATTGCTGTTTTGTGAGAGTGCTCATTTATCTTGTAATGAGATATTTTTTGACTAGATTTTTGACTGAACAGTAACTTTTTTTGCTTCAAACATCTCTATAGCACGTTTGACCATTGGTTCTTGTGTTATGTCAACTCCATTAGTTTCATCAAGTGGAGCAGGATCATCACAATTAGCTACACAAGAAGTATTTCCACCTACTTCAACATCTTCTATCATGGATGTGCTTTGTGATCCATGTACAGTATCTGCAGCCTCATGCTCTGGTATTTGTATTGCTTCTTCTGCTTCTAGTGGTTTACTGCAGCTTATACCCTTTATCTGCGTTTCAAAACTAAAGATTTCACGAACTAGTTGTTTGATGACTCCATAGCCATGTTTGAGTGCTTTTTTACACTCTTCATCTGCACAGCTTTCCCATGTAAGTGTATTGTTCTCATATGAGATAAAACTAATATTTTTTCTAAAACACTCACCTAGTTGAGTGTTTCTATCATTTATTTTAGCAACAAGAGTATCAAAAGTCACTTGATGCGGATTTACTGCTATGATTTTTGCTTGTACAAGCATTTGTATAGGTACTTCTAGGGGGGCTTGACTTGGTTCATCTGCAATAACAGGAGCTACTTCGGGCGTAGCAGATTGTATCTTAATGATTGAAGTTTGAGGTGTTAGTATTTGTGGGTGCTCTACATCTTTTTGAAATGATTCAATCATCTGGTCAATCTCACGAATTCGAAGGGCTTCAACCATCTTAAAGAAGATAAGTGAAAGTACAAAACTACCATCTGCATTTACACTAAAGAGGTACTTAGAGTCACTTAAAATTCTAAAAAACCTATCAAGAACAAGAGTTGAGAAAAGTGAGTCATGATTATACATTTTTTCTTTTAAGTAAGCTATGAGTTCATCAACAACCATTTCAGACTCATAGTCTTCTAATATTTTAGTTTTTTCAACTAAAGCACCGTAGTCTTTAGAAAATACAGAATCAAATAACTCGTCTATAAACTTAGGGTCAACAAGCCCTAACATATCTGTAACTGTTCTAACATCAACATGGCTTTTAGAGTAGATGATAGCTTGGTCTAGTAGTGTAAGAGTATCTCTAAGACTACCACTACCACTTCTCGCTAAAATCTCTAAAGCATCTGTTTCATATTCTATGTCTTCAAGCTGTAAAATATGTGCTAAATGGTCTACTATCTTGTTTGTAGCGATACTTTTAAATCTAAAGTGTTGAGTACGACTTAAAATAGTTGCTGGTAGTTTAAGGGGGTCTGTTGTTGCTAATATAAACTTCACATACTCTGGTGGTTCTTCTAGTGTTTTTAGAAGAGCATTAAACGCTTCTTTTGTGAGCATATGTACTTCATCGATGATAAATATTTTATATCTAGCAATAGCTGGTTTGTATTTTGTCTGTTCAACTAAGTCACGGATGTCGTCTATCTTTCTACTAGAAGCACCATCCATCTCGATGATGTCCATATGTCGACCTTGAACAGCCATAAGACAGTTAGAACATTTACCACAAGGGTGATGACTGACACCCTCTTCACAGATAAGAGCCTTAGCAAAGATACGAGCAGTAGAAGTTTTACCACTTCCTCGAAGACCTGAAAAAAGGTAAGCATGAGAGAGTCTATTTGAGTCAAGTGCGAGAGAAAGAGTCTGAGTAATAGTCTCTTGACCGATTAACTCATCAAAATTTGAGGGACGATATTTTCTTGCTAATACTTCAGATGCTGCTTTCAAAAATGACTCCGTTTTTAATTGAAATCATTTTAGCATTTAATGCGTTAAAAGATTATTTAATCCTAGATATCTTTGATGGTGCTTTTAAATAAATCACCACGTTCAGCATAAGAACTAAACTCATCAAGACTAGAAGCAGCCGGAGAGAGAAGGGCTACTTCATTTTTTTTTAGATTTATACTTATCTCTTGTATGGCAGAGACAAGGTTTTTACATTTTATGAAGTCTAATGCATATTCTTGTGCGAGTTTTGAGAGTTTGTCTTTGTTTGAGCCAATATTGTAGAGTTTTATTTTTTTTTCTTTTAAAAACTCAAAGAATTCCCTCAAATCTACACCCTTGTCATCTCCACCTAAGATAAGATGAATAAAAGAGTTTTCATAGCGTTTAAGTGCAGCTACACTTGCATCTATATTTGTCGCTTTTGTATCATTTACCCAGAGTCGATTTCTTGTATCACGCACTTCTTCTTGTCTATGTGGGTCTAAAATGAATGAATTTATTTTCGCATAATCGACTCTATCAAAAAGTATTTTATCAACTGCCATTGCAAGTAGTGCATCTGCGAGAAATGCACCTTTGAAGTTCACACGACTTGCATCTATGTTAAAGATTCTTGCTAGGTCATTTTCATCTTTGTAGGTGATAAGCTCTGCTCGTGTCTCAACATCTTTAAAAGCTTCAGGAATTATTGCTTTATCGGTACTTTTCATCATACTTAGGGGTTTTAGTTTATCTGCTATGTATTCTTCTTCGCTTCCGTGCCAACTTATATGGTCAGGACTTATTGGAAGGAGAGCATAAATATTTGGGCTAGCCTCATTTGTATAGTGCATAGTAAAAGAGCTAGTCTCAAGTATCCATATAGGAGCTTTTTGATCTAGGTCTGCTAGAGGTACTCCGATGTTGCCCCCTGACAGAGAACCCTTATCAGCTAGTAAATGTTGCATCATTTGAGTAGTGGTTGTTTTACCATTTGTTCCACTGATCCATATTTTAAAATTGTATACATCTTTAAAGTAGTCATACTCACTTATGAGGTTTCTTGCTTTTTGGATAAGAGGATTACTTGGAGGAATACCTGGACTTGTTATCTCAAGGTCGGAAAAGTTCGCATCAAACTCAGATGAGGGTCGCACAAAAGAGCGGTTTATCCCACCGTAGGCTTCAGTACATGTATCATCATAAAAGACTGCATTTTTTATGTGTTTTGTAAGTGGTTTTGTAGTTGTGCCATAACCAAAGATAGAGATTCTTTTAGACATCGAGCCACTTCTTTGCTGTTCGGCGCAGAGACTCGGGATTTTCTGAGGCAAAAAACTTAAGAGCAGGATTCGCATACTGTTTATAAAAGTCAAACTTGTTCTCAAGGTACTCAACTATAGCATCACCTGAGTGAATAAGTTTTGTATTCATCCCAAAGTGTGTACTGAGTACTGGGGCGAGAAGAGGAAAGTGTGTACAACCAAGTATGACAGCATTTGGAGCCTCAGTATTTGCAAAATAGTGTTTGAGTGTTGCGTTTAGTATCTCACCGCTGAGTATCTCTTCTTCAACAAGAGGTACAAAAAGAGGAGTCGCTTTAGCTTCAAGAGAATTAAATCCGAGTGCATTTAACCCTATCTCATATGCTTTTGAGTTAATAGTTGCATGTGTTCCAAGGATGAGAACCTTAGAGTCTTTGTCCTTTAAAGCATTCGCAGTAGCCAGTACACCTGGCTCAATAACACCTATCACAGGACAAGATGCACTTTCATTCATCTCATCAAGAGCATAAGCACTTACACTATTACAAGCGACTATAATCATATCAAGTTCAAAGTTTTTGAAAAATTCTACAGCTTCTATACCGTAGCGAATGATGGTACTTTTATCTTTACTTCCATAAGGGACACGAGCTGTATCCCCGAAGTAGATAATCTCTTCAAAAAGTTGGTGCTCTAGGAGTGACTTAACAACAGTTAACCCACCGATACCACTATCAAAAACACCTACTTTCATACTTAGTCTCCAACATTAAAGTAAAAGGATTATAGCAGTTAAGATATGAGATATATATTAAAATGTATTATCGACTATCTGAATATAATGAGAACAGTTACATGTGGTAATGATTGTAAGTTATGAGCATCTATGTGAAGACGATAAATTTTTTTGTGGAAGCATTCTAGTTGATATACAATGAGAGTGGAGAAGAATTTACTACACTAAGTAGTTCTGAATAAATATATCAGTGAGCATTAAGCATCACTGATATAAAAAAAGTAAAAAACTTATTTATCCGTATTCATACTATCAAGGAACTCTTGATTTGTAGCTTTTTTACCCATAGTAGTGTAAACAAACTTGAGTGCTTCAACTTCGTTGTCTTGTTTATGAATCATCTGTCTAAGGATAAATACTTTTTGTAAATCAGCCTTATTAATAAGTAAGTCATCTTTACGAGTTCCTGATTTAAGGATGTCGATTGCAGGATAAATACGTCTATCTGCGATTTTTCTATCAAGAACAACTTCCATATTTCCAGTACCTTTGAATTCTTCAAAGATAACTTCATCCATACGGCTACCAGTATCTACAAGTGCTGTTGCGATGATAGTAAGACTTCCACCATTTTCAATATTACGAGCAGCACCAAAGAAACGCTTAGGTTTGTGAAGAGCATTCGCATCAACACCACCAGAGAGTACTTTACCACTTGAAGGAGTTACTGTGTTATAAGCACGAGCAAGTCTAGTGATAGAGTCAAGAAGGATTACTACATCTCTACCCATTTCAACTCTACGTTTCGCTTTTTCTATAACCATCTCTGCAACTTTAACATGGTTTTTTGCAGGCATATCAAAAGTAGAAGAGTAAACCTCACCCTTAACACTTCTTTCCATATCTGTAACTTCTTCAGGACGTTCATCAACAAGAAGAACGAGTAAGTCGACTTCTGGATGGTTATGTGTAAGACCATGAGCTATCTCTTTAAGTAGTTCTGTTTTACCTGAACGAGGTGGGGCTACGATAAGACCACGTTGCCCTTTACCTATAGGAGAGAAAAGGTCAAGCATACGACCTGTTAAACCTTTTTCCCGATACTCTAGTTGAAATCTTTCTTCTGGATAAAGTGGAACAAGATTTTCAAATAGAGGACGTTTTTTAGACTCTTCAGGTGGCAGATCATTTACCGCTTCTATCTTGATAAGTGCATAATACCTCTCTTGGTCTTTTGGAGGTCTTACTTGACCAGTGACAACATCACCATTACGAAGTGCGAATCTTTTTATCTGAGTGTTTGAAACATAGGCATCATTTACAGACTCATTAAATGCCTTATCGATAGAACGAATAAAACCATAACCATCTTGCATGATTTCTAAGATACCAGAAAATAAAACAAAACCACCCTGCTCAGTTTGTGCTTTTAAAATTTCAAAAATAACATCTTGGCGTTTAAGCTCTTGAGGGTGCTCAACTTTTAACGCATCAGCAATAGAGATTAATTCTTCAATGCTTTTTATACGTAGGTCATCAATACTTGAACCTTTTACAGGTGTATGTGTGCGTTTTGAATTGTTGCTACGATTACTTTTAGGTTTTTGGTTGTTACGAGGTTGCTGTGAAGAATTTTCACTCATATAAATGTCTGCCTTAATAGTGTGATTTTTTTATGTAGGGGAGATTTGCTAAGATATCTTTCAAACCTTATTAATTAATGTTATTTTACACTAACTAAGCTAAAAAAGTCAAGTTTTTAGCTTTTGAGATTGCTAATACTATCTAAATACCGGAAAGATCGATCTTTGATGGAGTAAGTATTTTTGTGTTCTCTCTATTAGTTTTTGTACTTTATCAGAAAAATCAAATTTAAGCAGCTTAGATGTTTGGCCTACTATGTCTTAGGTAGTATTTAAGACACTAAACATATCCTGACTTTGATTCTGTAATGCATTTAAATTTTCTTCAAACTAAAAACTCCTGAAGATGTCTTGTGTTTTTAAGTTTCGCTTGAGAATATATTATTTTGATAAACAATATCATAATATTAAGAACATATAATAATCTTTTATATGATATCTTAAGAAATATAATAATATAAAGGTTGTACCATATAGTGATAAAATGTTTTAAAATTAACAATGGAGTTCACCATGTTAGATTTAACTACACTACAAGATATACCAATATATGTAGAACAAAATATTGCAAATAATAGTTTTATGAACTATCTCAAGAACGGTCATTGGGAGAGTGTAAGCTCAGAGCAATTTGTACAAAACATATATAAACTCTCCTCTGCATTTAGGATGGCTGGGGTAAGACAGGGTATAAATGTTGCTATCGTATCTAACTCATCACCTTTTTGGCTCATGGTAGATTATGCCCTGCAAGATATTGGTGCTATTAGTGTGCCAATGTTTGCTAATATATCTTCTGAGAATTTTATATACCAACTCAAAGATGCAGAGATAGAGTTTATATATATCGCTTCACAAGAGTGTTACGATAAAACAAAACAACATTTAAGTTCCATGAAGTTAATCGTAACACATAATATCGAGACGTATAATACAAATAGCATTGATTTTGAGACTTTTATAGATGTCGAGCCCAAAAAAAGTACAAACAAGATAGATAAAAATGATTGTGCAACAATTGTATATACTAGTGGTTCCACAGGTACACCTAAAGGTGTGGAGTTAAGCCATAACAATATCATAACACAGCTCAAAAACACATCCCTACAGTTTCCACTTACTGAGAAAGATAGAACACTTAGCTTTTTACCCTTAGCTCATATATTTGAGAGAATGGTGATGTCTTATTATCTTGTCTCTGGTATTAGTATCTTTTTTGCAGATGATGTGAAAAATGTCGGTAATTTAATGAAAGATGTTAAACCAACTCTTATGACAGTAGTTCCAAGAGTACTAGAAAAGATTTATATCAAGATGCATGATGCAGCAGTAAGTGCACCATTTCTAAAAAAAATTATACTAACCTTAGCACTAAGTGAAGCTGACAATAAAAATATAAAGAGTTCTACTGTTTTTACGTCTATATTTAACAAACTTGTATATACTAAGATGTTAGAAGCCTTTGGTGGTAATATGCATTATATTATCTGCGGAGGAGCACCACTCAGTAGACAAAATGAACGTTTTTTTACAAACATTGGACTTGAAATTTACCAAGGTTATGGTTTGACTGAGACATCGCCTGTTATATGTACGAACTCACCCATGAGTAAAAAAGCTTATACCTGTGGTAGAGCATATGAAAACGCAGAAGTAAAAATTACTTCTGATGGTGAGCTATTAACACGGGGTGATTCTGTTATGCTGGGTTATCATAAACAAGAGGTTAAAACTTCAGAGGCTATTGACAAGGATGGATGGTTTCATACCGGAGACTTAGCCTCATTAGATGAAGATGGATACATAAGTATACAAGGGCGTAAAAAAGAACTCTTTAAAACTTCCAATGGAAAATACATAGCAGCTGTACATATAGAACAACTCCTCACCCAAAACAGATGGTGTAACCATGCCGTAGTCATCGCAGATAACAAACCCTTTATCAGTGTCTTACTCTTTTTAGATATCCCGGTGATAGAAGAGTATGTCAAAGAAAAAAAAATCTATTATAAAAATATAGATGAACTTCATAATTTAAAAATAATACAAAACCTTATACAAGAGATAGTGAGTGAGGTAAATAAACACTTGAGTCACGAAGAAAAAGTAAGGAAATACTTTATAGTTAAAGATGAGCCTACTATTGAAAACCATATATTAACACCCTCTATGAAGGTTTCACATAGCGCTGTATATGAAAAGTATGAAAAACAGATAAAATCATTATATGGAGAAGTATTATGAAAGAGAGAATCGCAATTATAGATGGACTTCGAACTCCTATAGGAAAAGCTTCGGGTAAACTAAAAAACTTGCAAGCTGAATCTCTTGGTTCCTTTGTTGTATCGGAACTGGCTTTGAGAGTTGGTATCGATTTTGAGAGTTATGATGAGGTGATTATAGGGAATGTTGCACAACCTGGACATGCTGCAAATATAGCAAGGGTTATAGCTTTAAAAGCAGGTTTTAGTGAAAAAATTCCTGCCTATACAGTTCATAGAAACTGTGCTTCTGGGATGGAGGCTATAACAAGTGCAAGTGAAAAGATTTTAGCTGGTCGTGGTGAGATATATATGGCTGGTGGTGTTGAGAGTATGAGTAATATTCCTCTGATGTTTAACAAAAAGATGTCTGCACTATTTGAAGCTTTTTTTCATTCAAAGTCTTCACTAGAGAAACTCAAAACATTGAGTAGTTTTACACCCTCACACTTAAAGCCCATTATAGGACTTATGCAGGGTTTAACTGACCCCTTAAGTGGACTAATGATGGGTTCAACGGCTGAAATATTAGCTCAAGATTTTGGTATCAGTAGAAAAGAACAGGATGAATATGCACTTCTTTCACATCAAAAAGCAGAGACTGCACAAAAAAACAATATATTTTCCAAAGAGATAGCTCCTATCATTTATGATGCATCAAAGGGTTTGATGATGAGTGATGATGATGGTATCCGTTATGGACAGAGTATGGCAAAACTCTCTAAGCTAAAAGCATTTTTTGATAAAGAAAATGGAACTGTAACTGCAGCAAATTCTTCTCAAATCTCAGATGCTGCAGCAGCAGTTGTTTTGATGAGTGAATCAAAAGCTAAAGAGATGGGTTTAACACCCTTAGGGTATTTGAGGGAGTATACATATGCAGGTTTAGACCCTGCTAGAATGGGTTTAGGGCCAGCATACTCAACAGCAAAACTTCTTGAGATGAGTAAAGTCACTATGAATGACTTTGAACTCATAGAACTTAATGAAGCTTTTGCTTCTCAGGTACTAGCAAATTTTGCAGCATTTGAATCTAAAAAATATGCAAATCAACATCTTGGACGGACTGAAGCACTAGGTAGTATTGATACAAATATTTTTAATGTAAATGGTGGCTCAATTGCCCTTGGTCATCCTGTTGGAATGACTGGAACACGTTTGGTTATTCATACCTTAAAAGAGTTACGAAGACGAGGCAAGAACCTTGGTTTAGCAACTCTTTGTATAGGTGGTGGACAAGGTGCATCTATGATACTGGAGGTTGAATAATGAAATCTTTTAACTTAAGTATAAAAAATAAAATTGCGACATTACTATTTGATATGCAAAATTCGAATGTAAATATCCTTAGTATTGAAGTAATGAAAGAACTTGAAGGTATCTTGGATAAGTTAAAAACTGCAAAAGATATAGATGTACTACTTTTTAAGAGTGCAAAAAAAGATATTTTTATTGCAGGGGCTGATATCTCAGAGATAAAAGCACTCCAAGATGAAGAAGTTTCTTATGAAGTGGTAAGAAGTGGTCAAATTATCTTAAGAAAGATTGCCTTACTTCCATTTTTCACTGTGGCGGTGATTGATGGTGCCTGTTTAGGTGGTGGTTTTGAGTTGGCACTTAACTGTAACTACCGTATAGCAACAGAGAGTAAAAAAACAAAAATTGGTCTTCCTGAAGTGAATCTAGGAATATTACCTGGTTTTGGTGGTACACAAAATTTAAAATATCTGATAGGAAAACAAAAATCTATAGAACTGATTGTAGGTGCTAAGTTGATAAATGGAAAAAAAGCACAAAAGCTTAAAATAGTTGATGCTTGTGTTCCAGAGGGATACTTAGACTTTAAAGTGAAAAGTTTTGTAAAAGATATTTTAGATAAAAATACAAGAAAAAAGATAGATAATAGACGATACAAAGAAAACTTACTTGAACGTTTTGCTCCTAAACTTATATACTATTTTGCACAAAAAGCAGTTATAAAAAAGACTAAGGGTAAGTATCCTGCTGCCTTAGAAGTTATCAAACTTTTTAAAGAGACAGATAAACTACCTATAAATGAGGCTTTATCTTTCGAAGCTTTTGCTTTTGCAAGACTCTGTGTATCAGACATTTCTAAAAATATGATCTCTTTATATTATGCTTCTGAGCGATTAAAACATGATACTTTTGTAGATAAAGATATAAAAGCACTTCCTATTATACAAACATCCGTTATAGGTTCTGGTGTAATGGGTGGCGGAATAGTTTGGCTCTTTAGTAATATGGATAGGGCTGTTAGATTAAAGGCAAGAAGTTATGAGTCAATAGCTGCTTCTTTTAAACATATTAGTGCCTCGTACAATGCAATTCGTAAAAGAAAAAGACTTACTTCAAGAGAAGTTGAGCATAAAATGGATCATATATCCTATACAGACTCTTATAATGGTTTTGGAAATATGGACTTTGTAGTAGAAGCAGTTGTTGAAGACAAAGAAACAAAACAAAAGGTCTATAAAGACTTAGAAAACCTTATAAAAGAATCTTGTATCATAGCTTCAAATACTTCATCCCTCTCCATCACGATGCTTAGTGAAAATATGAAACATCCTGAGCGTTTTATTGGAATGCACTTTTTTAATCCTGTATCTAGAATGCCTCTTGTGGAGATTATAGCTGGAAAACAAACATCAGATGAAACGATAGCAACTACACTAAAACTGGCAAGAGATGCAGGAAAAACAGCTGTATTAGTTGGAGATTGTGCAGGGTTTCTGGTCAATAGAATTTTACTCCCGTATATTAATGAGTGCGCTAGACTATTTGAAGAGGGTGGTAGTATTGAGCAGATAGATAAAACAATAGAAGATTTTGGAATGCCAATGGGCCCGTTTATCTTAGCAGATGAGGTGGGACTTGATGTTGGTTATAAAGTCTCAAAGGTTTTAGAAGAGTCGTATGGTAAAAGAATGGAGGTAGCTCCAATTTTAAGTAAACTGATAGATATGAAACTTCTCGGTAAAAAAAATAAAAAAGGTTTTTATCTTCATAATGGAAAAGAAAAAATTGTAAACCCTTCATTAAAATCTCTACAATTTGTTCATAAAAAGTTTGATCATGATGAAATTATAGATAGAGCGATGCTTATTATGATAAATGAAGCTGCTCGTACCTTAGAAGAGGGTATAGTTGAGAATGCTTCGGATTTAGACATGGCAATGATTATGGGTACAGGATTTCCACCATTCCGTGGAGGACTATTGAAATATGCAGATACTATGGGTATAGAAAAGGTGCATTTATCACTGCTTCACTTTGAAGAAAAATATGGTAAAAGATATGCACCATCAGAGCTTATAGTCAGTATGGCTCAAAATAAAGAAACTTTTTATAAAGGATAAGCTATGGATTCTTTAATTTCCAGTTTAATTATAATTATTTTACTGACAACTTGGTATAGAGGGATGTCATTTTGGATAAACTCATTACTTTTAGCAGCTCTTATAGCTGTTGTATTTACACCAATAGCACTCTTTTGGATAGTATATATACCAATAAACCTGATACTACTTTTACCTAAACTACGAACCAGATTTATATCCGCACCACTAGTCTCTTTAATAAAAAAACTTCATCTTCTGCCAAGTATTTCAGAGACAGAGAAGATCGCTTTAAGAGCTGGGGATATTTGGATTGATGGAGACTTTTTTTCAGGAACTCCTGATTTTAAAAAGATTTTTAATGAATCTTATCCATCACTTACTGATGAGGAAAACCAATTTTTAAATAAAGAAGTAGATGAAGTCTGTGCCATGACAAATGATTTTGAGGTTTTTGCAAAACGAGATTTAAACCCTGAGGTTTGGCAATACTTAAAAGATAATATTTTTTTTGGAATGATAATTCCAAAAGAGTATGGTGGGCTAGGATTTTCAGCACTAGCTCACTCCTGTGTGATACAAAAACTTGCCTCTCACTCTCAAACATTAGCAATCACTACCATGGTTCCAAACTCTATAGGGCCAGCAGAACTTATACTTCGTTATGGAACAAATGAGCAAAAAGAGTACTATCTACCACGTTTAGCCGATGGTAGAGAGCTGCCATGTTTTGCACTGACAGAACCATTAGCAGGAAGTGATGCGACTTCGATATCCTCACATGGAGAAGTTTTTGAAAGAAATGGAGAAATATTTATACGACTTAATTTTAATAAGCGTTATATCACCTTAGGCTCTATCGCAACAGTTATAGGTTTAGCATTTGTTTTATATGATCCAAATGAATTACTTGCTAGGGGAAAGAACTTGGGTATTACTTGTGCACTTGTGGATTCTAGTCTTGATGGTGTGACACAGGGAAAACGCCATGACCCTCTAGGAGTACCTTTTATTAATTCACCCATTAGTGGGAAAGATGTAGTTATAAAACTCGACTCTGTGATTGGTGGTTTAGATGGAGTTTCTCAAGGTTGGATGATGTTGATGGAATCTCTGTCTGTTGGACGAGGTATATCACTTCCAGCTACAAGTACTGGTGGTGTAAAACTATCAACGGCAGTTGCAGGGTCATACTCTAGTATTAGGGAGCAGTTTGGCTTGTCTATATCAAAATTTGAAGGTATAGAAGAGGTTTTAGCAAGATTAGCTGCAAATACTTATATGTTAGATGCCGCTCGTATCTTTACACTAGGGGCAATAGACTCTGGAAAAAAACCAGCAGTTATAAATGCTGTCATGAAGTACCACTCAACAGAAATCTTTAGAAAGTCTATAAATGATGCTATGGATATTGTCGGTGGTGCTGGTATATCTTTAGGGAATAAGAACTTACTCGGTCATGCTTATATGGGAGCACCTATTGGAATTACTGTTGAAGGTGCAAATATTATGACACGTACACTTATACAGTTTGGTCAAGGTGTTATTCGTTGTCATCCTTTTGCATATAAAGAGATTGTAGCACTTGAGTCTGGGGATATTATAAAGTTTGACAGCGCATTTTTCTCTCATATAGGTTTTAGTTTGAGAAACATGCTTAAGATGATTTTATTGAGTCTAAGTAGAGGGTATATATATAGCCCTGTCTCAGAGGGAGTAGCTGCTTATTATGAGAGAAAAATCATATGGAGTAGTGCAACATTTGCTTTTTTAACTGATTTACTGATGGCCTATTATGGTGGTGGTTTAAAACAGCATGAAAAAATCACAGCACGATTTGGAGATATTCTCTCCAGTATGTACCTATTAAGTGCAACACTGAGACGCTATAGAGCTGAAAATAGTGAAGATGATGACTTTATAAAGTATATTGGAGATGCACAACTCCGTATTATACAAAATGCTTTTAATGAAATAGCAGCAAATCTTTTTGAAAAAGGAATATTAAAAATTCTCTTTACACCATTTAAGTATTATATGAAACTTAATTCTCTAAGCTGTGAGGTAGATGATACTTTATCAAAAAAACTATCAGATAGTATAAGTACTAACTCTGAAATGAGAGATAAGCTTGTAGATGGAATTTACCACTCTAGTACATACAAGAATATACAAGTGGCATTCAAGTTACATGAAAAAGTAGCACCGAGTATGAAAAAAATTAAAATAGCAATAGGAAAGAAACAACTGCCTAAACAAAATATATATAAATCTTTAGACGAAGCCCTTAGATTAGATATCATCTCCGTAGAAGAAAAAAAGGCCCTCTTCGAGGCTAAGTCCCTTCAAGAAAGTGTAGTGCAAGTCGATGGTTTTACACTTGAAAATTACTTTGCAAGAAAGGGGTAAGGACTATGAAAGATAGACTTTATGATGCATCACAATTTGTTTTCTCTCTTGTAGAGACAGCTATGGCAAACTCCATAACATTTAGTGGGGAAGAAAACTTAAATAAAAAGCTACCAACACTCTTTGTGGCCAATCATTTTACAAGAATGGAGACATTCTTACTCCCTTATGTTTTATATAAAAAACTTGATTTTCAAGTACGCTCCCTTGCTGATCACTCTATCTTTGAAGGAGTTTTAGGTGAGTATCTCTCAGCAGTAGGAACAGTATCTACAGAAGATAAAGGTAGAAATGAAAAGATTTTAGGTGACTTATTAACCGGTCGTACATCTTGGATGATATACCCTGAGGGTTCGATGATAAAAAGTAAAAAAGTTTTATTATCAAAAGATACTTTTCTTATTGAAGATGAAACTGGTTTACATGATATATTTACAGGTGCAGCTGTTGTGGCTTTAGAGAGTGAAATATTGAAAACAAAATATTTAGCATTACAAAATAATTGCGATATAGAGAGTATTCAAGAGTTTAAAGAGAAATATCTTTTAGGTGACGAAGAAAACATCTCTTATTACAATACACATATAGTACCAGTTAATATCTCCTATACACCTATAAGTAAAGGTGCAAACCCTCTTGCTGAATTTGCATATAAGTACATAGATGATATTTCTGATGATTTGAATGAAGAGATTGATATAGAGAGTAACCTACTACTGAATTCTCAGTTTCATATTCATTTCTCAAAAGCTATAGATGTAAAAGCTTATTTACTAAAAAGTAAAAGAGAACTACAAAGACTTGGGATTGATACAGATGATGCAAACCTCATTGAGAAAATAAAAGTTCCATTTATCAACTTGATGATGGATGAGGTATATAAAAATATACTCATAACTTTTGAGCATGTTTTTGCTTTGTCTTTAGAGTATTTAGAAGATAGATCATTTACACTAGATGAACTCAAAAGAAGGATTTATCTTATATCAAGAGAATTAAAAAAGTCAGCTACTTATCATGTGAGTAAGGATTTGCATGCAAACATATATACTCTTTTAAATGATGAACCATATAAACTATTTGATGATGTACTTTCGTTAAGTATCAGCGAAAATATTTTAGAATCTATGGAAAAAAATATCTATAGAGTTAATGTAGAGAATTTTAAAAATGAGTATACATTTAATACTATACGGGTGAAAAATATATTAAGAGTTTTAATAAATGAGACGATAATATTAGAAGAACTTCATAGAACAATAAAGTCTCAGATTCAAAAAGATTTAGCCCTTGTTAATAAGGAAGTCTTTTATACTATCTACAACCGTGATAAAAAAGAGTTTAAATATGACTATAACAAATTTTACTCAGTATTTGATTCTAAACCTAAAGACGTTGGCGAACCATTTATCCTTTATGATGAAAAAAACAGTATAGGTTGTGTGATCTCTCATGGTTATAAGTCAGGCCCAAAAGAGATAGCACCCTTGGCTCACTACCTTTTTGAACAAGGCATTAACATATATGCTGTACGGTTAAAAGGACATGGTACTATGCCTGAAGATTTAAGGGATGTGACATATAAAGACTGGTATGACTCTTTTGATGTGGGCTATGCAGCTCTTCGGGGAGTAAGTAAAAAGTTATACTTTTGTGGCTTTTCAACAGGGGGATTACTTGCCCTTCTTAAAGCATCGAATGTTCACGATACAGTAGATGGTATCATCTGTATAAATAGTGCTTTGTCTCTTCAAGATATTCGTGTAAAGTATATAGTACCAACACTAAATATTTTAAATAACTTCTTATCTATGTTTAATGCAGATATGGAAACCTATGAGAGTGAACCAGAACATCCTGATATAAATTATAAAAAGCATTATTTGACTTCTATAGGGGAGTTAAAAGAGTTGATTGATGTAGTCAATGAAAGGTTAAAGTATGTAACTGAACCAACCTTTATCATTCAAGGAGATAAGGACCCCATTGTTAATCCACAAAGTGCAGACCTTATATACGATAGTATTGCTTCACTTAAGAAAGAAAAGTATATCTTAAAAAGTAATAAGCATGTGGTTATATTAGAAGAAGATATAAGAGAGAATTTTTTTGAGAAGATTGCTTCATTTATTAAAGATTAGGAGCTTTTTTTATTAATTAAGGAGAAAAACAATGTTTGAGTTAAACAAAATAAATGACATAAGCAAGTTTACCAGTAGATCTTGTTGGTCTCTTTAATAAATTTCAATAGACCCATATGTCATACATTATATGGGTCTTCTCCTCTTTTTTTTAGAAACTTTTGCTAAAATTACCTTATGAATAAAAAATATAAAATATTGGTAACAAATGATGATGGTTATGAAGCAAATGGACTTCTCTTTCTAGTTAATGCCCTTCGTGAACTTGATGATGTCGAGGTAACAGTTGTAGCCCCAGCAAACGAAAAGTCTGCATGTGGACACTCTCTTACTCTTACTCGTCCTTTGCGTTTTGTATGTGTAGGAGATGATTTTTATAAATTAGATGATGGGACTCCTACAGACTGTGTGTATCTCTCTTTGAGTACAATGTTTGAAAATGAAAAACCTGACTTAGTTGTAAGCGGTATAAATCGTGGCTCAAATATGGGTGAGGATATAACATACTCTGGCACTGCAGCTGGAGCTATGGAAGGAGTTTTACATGATGTTCCTTCTATCTCTATAAGTCAAGTGATGGACTTTAGTGACCCTAGTGGAGATTTCAGACTTGCACAAAAAACTATAAAAAAACTTGTTACAAAAATAAGAGAAGGCTCATTTCCCCTTCCTTCACGGCAGTTTTTAAATATCAATATTCCATCTAACAAACAAGAAGCTGAGATGAAAGTAACCTATGCAGGATATAGACATTATGCAAATGACTCACATCTTCATCGTAATCCTAGGGGAGAAGAATTTCACTGGTTGGGTCTGCACCCCTTAGACTTCTCATCACGCATGGGTAAAAGTGGTATGACTGATTTTGATGCAATTAAGTCTGGTTATATCTCTATCACACCTATCATGCTGGACTTAAGTGCTTATAAATCTATGCAAACCTTAGAAGAGTGGCTTTAAATGGGACAGTATGATCGTATAGAACTCCTTTTAGGTGATGATTTTTTAAAACTACAAAATGCAAACATTATTCTACTTGGTGTTGGTGGTGTTGGTTCCTTTTGTTTGGATTGCCTTTACCGCAGTGGTGTCAAAAACATAACTATTGTAGATTATGACACCTATGATGATAGTAATCAAAACCGTCAAATGTGGTCGGAACTACATGAGGGTGAAGTTAAAGTGGAAGCACTGAAAAAGCATTATCCTGAAGTGACTATCATAGAAAAACGTATAGATGAGCAGTGGGTGTGGGATTTTGATTTTGAGCCCTTTGATTTAGTCCTTGATGCGATAGATGATAGAAATGCCAAATTAGCTTTAGCTCAAAAATGCTATAAAAAGCTCATAAGCTCTTTTGGTGGAGCAAAACGCATGGACCCTACAAAAATAAAAGTAGATGATATTTGGAAAAGTTACGGTGATAGATTTGGTTCAAAGATTCGATATGAACTTAAAAAAAGGGGCTTTAAAAAAAAGTATAAGGTTATATTCTCATCAGAAGAAGCAAATATAAAAGAAAAGGGCTCTTTTATGGGTGTGACTGCTGCATTTGGTTTAACTATGTGTGGTGAAGCAATGAAAAAGATAAGAGGAAAGAAATAGTTGTTTGATTTTATGGATACAGACTGGTTTAACATAGGTCTAGAGATAGTTTTTGTGATACTTATTTCTTATGATCTAAAAAAATACTTTGAGACTCGTAAAAGTTCATACATTACAAACATAGTCTTGACAATTGGATTTGCTATTTGGACACTCTATCCATACTATACTTCTTATATAGGTTGGGAAAATGAGCAAAAAACGGTAATGATAAGTCACTGTAATGAGACAGATAACTCAAAGTTGTGTAAGTGTATCGATGAGGCTACTTTTAAAAATTATACTCATGATGAATACATACTTGTTGATAAAAACAGTACAGAATATAGTGAGTGGCTGAGTGAAACTAAAGAGGAGTGCTTAGATGAGTCATGGTTTTGATTTTAACTCTCCTCTTGTTTGTGAGGGTATAATTGGTGATGGCTGTGGGGGTGGCCGTATCTTTTTTATAAAAGATGAGATATTATTTGCTTATGACCCTTTGAGTAAAATAAATAAAGAACTCTTGAAAGGTCTTAAAAATATTAAAGCTATTAGTAAAAAAGGGTGTATTATTACTTTAGATTTTGAAGATGAGATTCGTCTTTTTGATTTATCATCTTTACGAGCATAGAGGAATAAAAAATATAAGAAAACTGATTACCTTTTCCAAGGTCTGAATGGATATGTAAATCTATATCAGGTTTATCAATAATGGATTTAACTGTACACATGTCTATCCTAAAACTACTTTTATAACTATCTTCTCTAGTATATCTCTAAAGTGTTTTTTTAGAATTTTAGATATCTTGATCATAATCTGCAATTAAAAGTCAAACAGCATCTTCTTCTTCTTTTAAAAAGACTTATACTTGAGTGTTTTTATTAGAGTATTTAATCAGATTAGAGTGTAGTATCTTTTGTCATTTAGTAGTATTAAACTTTATACTAACAGATACACTACATTCCATAGATAATGAAATATTTTTTTGCTGTACTATAAGTTCAAAGTAGATGATTCTTTCTTTGAGGTATTGATTTAAGTTAATTAATTTATCTTCATAAAGCATATCTAAATTTACTATTTGGTTTTTATGCATCACAAAAAGTTTTAGAAGTTCTCTCGCTGTTTTACTTAAAGAGGGGTCCTCTCAAGTTAGCTTCTCCTTTAAAGGTAGTTTTACATTTTCCCTCCTATAAAATGTTTTTGTAGTTTAAGACAAGAGTAAAAAGAAATTGCAAAAGTTTTTTTTTCATTTGGGTATCCCAAGGTTAACTAAGTCTGCTATAATTAGCAACAATAAAATAAAAGAGAATGATTATGCAAAATGTAGAACCGATGACACTATTTGGTTATGAAAAATTACAAGCGGAAGTAAAAAATCTTAAAGAAGTTCAACGTCCTCAGTGTGTTAGAGATATAGAAGATGCACTAGAACATGGTGACTTAAAAGAAAATGCAGAGTACCATGCTGCAAAAGAGATGCAAAAGAATATTGATAACCGTTTAGGGGACCTTCAAGAAATACTTGGAAAAGCACAGATAGTAAATCCAAAAGAACTTGAACATGCCAAAATCTCTTTTGGTTCTACCGTTGTTATGACTGATATGAATACTGAAGAAGAGGTCACTTATACTTTAGTTGGTGGCTGTGAATCAAATCCTGATATGGGACTTATCTCTTTTAACTCTCCTTTAGCAAAGCAACTTCTTGGAAAAGAAGAAGGCGATGAAGTGAAAGTTCGTCTTCCTGGTGGAGAAAAAGAGTTTGAAATTGATGAAGTAAAATACGAAGAGACAGTTTTTGAGTGTATGATATAGTGAGTAAAAAAATAAATGTAGGTATTATTGGTGTGAGCGGTTATACAGGTTTAGAACTTGTAAAAATTCTGATCAACCATCCTACATTTACTCTTGCTTATCTTGCAAATTCTACAGGGGAAACTAGTATAGATGAGATACATCCATCTCTTAGTGGTGTTTGTGAACTTAAAGTTCAAAAAGCTGATGTAGATAAGTGTGCTTCAGAGTGTGAACTTGTCTTTTTAGCAGTACCTCATAAAACAGCGATGGTATTTGTAAAACCATTTATGAAACTCGGTACAAAAGTAGTTGATTTTTCAGCTGATTATAGACTTACTCAAGATGTTTATGAAGAGTACTACTGTCCTCATACAGATAAAGAAAACCTAGAAAATGTTGTGTATGGTCTTCCTGAGATGTATAGAAACGAGATAAAAAAAGCTTCTTTAGTTGCTAATCCAGGATGCTTTCCAACTTCTGCGATACTTGGACTTCTTCCCTTTTTAGATAAACGTATTGCAGGTACTCCTGTTATCATTGATGCCAAAACTGGAGTGAGTGGTGCTGGTAAAAAACTGAGTGAAGTGACACATTTTGTAAATGTCAATGACAATCTTTTTTCATACAATCCATTCTTCCATAGACATGCACCGGAGATAGCTCAAAAATTAAATATAGATTTTGACGAGGTGAATTTTGTACCTCACTTAGTTCCGCTTACTCGTGGTATGCTCTCTTCTATTTATATCCAAATACAGGGTGAATTTGATGCAGAAGAACTTTTAAGAGAGTACTATAAAAATGAGCCTTATGTAAGAGTAAGTAAAAATCCAGTTGATATGAAAAATACAGCAGGAACAAATTTTTGCGATATTTATGTAAAACAAAAAGGAAATCTTCTTTTTATCTCAAGTAGTATTGATAATCTTCTTCGTGGTTCATCGTCTCAAGCAATTGTAAATGCAAACCTTATGATGGGGTTAGATGAAAATACAGGCATACCCAATATAGCATATGTCCCATAATATAGAACTCAAAGAGGGTGCACTGATCATTTCAGATGCACACTACTCTTCTTCTCGTCCAGAACTTTTAGCACTTATAAAAGATATACATTCTAAAAAAATACTTACTTCACAACTTATACTAATGGGTGATATTTTTGATGCTCTTTTTAAACAAGTACCTAAAACACAAGAGAATAATAAAGAAATAATAAAGCTTTTAAATGAAATTAGTGAAAGTATTGAACTTATCTATCTAGAAGGAAACCATGACTTTAACCTTCAAGGTATATTTTTAAATGCCAAAGTTATTCGCCTAAAAGAACAGCCTCTAATCTGTTCTTATCAAGATAAAAGAGTGGCTTTAGCTCATGGCGACTTTGATATTGGTCTTACTTATAAAATATATACTGCATTCATCCGAAATAGTTTGGTGCTTTTTTTATTAAACTTTATAGATACTCTCATAAAGAACCTTATACTTAATAAACTAGATACTCACTTAGATAAAAAAGATGACTGTAAAGAGTTTATAGGTTTTGAATCTTATGTTAAAAATCGTCAATTGGATACATTTAAGTGTGAGTATTTTATTGAAGGGCATTACCATCAAAATAAGCACTTTTTTTTTGATGAATTTAACTATATTAATTTAGCAGCTTTTGCTTGCAATCAAAGATATTTTACTGTAAAATCAGATAGAGACAATGAACTAATGATAGATGAAAACGAATATGTGGAGATTTGAAAGATGGCTAACAATTCCTTAATAGTAAACAAACACTTAGTGCATGATTTCTAGTAATATACTGAAATGGCTAGTAATTTAACTTATAACTTACAAGGTGATAAACTCTCTATAAAATTTTCAGGAGAGCTTACTCTTTATACTATCACTACATTTCACAAGCAGCTACAGACTATTTCATTTAATGAAGTTAGTCTTATAGCCCTTGATTTGCATGAGCTAGTCTACTTAGATACAGCTGCCGCAATCTTTCTTATAAAACTCGAAGAAGAGTACAATACAAAATCAAAAAAAACAAGAATTTTATGTTTTAATGAGAAGATACTCTCTACTCTAAAACTTGTGAAAATGCAGAGAACTATTACAAATTCAGAGACAAAAACAAATGATACTAAAGGTTTATTTTTAAAAAGTAGTATTATAAGAATAAATAAATTTTTTTATGGTTTCCTCTTGTTTATGGAGTTTTTTGGAAGAGTATTTATGACACAATCAGATCATTTAGAGTCTTTGAATAATATCCGGTATAAAGAGATTGCATTTGAACTCAATGAGTCTGCTATTAAAGCTATAGGAATTGTAGCCCTCACTAGTTTTCTTATAGGCGTGGTTGTAGCCTACCAATCTGCATATCAGTTAAAACTCTATGGGGCAAATATTTTCATAGTTGATATGCTTGGTATATCAATTTTACGAGAATTAGCACCTCTGATTACAGCTATTGTCATTGCAGGTCGTAGTGGCTCTGCGTTTACAGCCCAAATAGGGGCTATGAAAATCACAGAAGAGTTAGATGCCATGAAAACAATGGGTTTTGATCCTTTCACTTTTCTGGTTATACCAAAAATTATTGCACTTATGATAGCAATGCCTATTTTGATATTTATCGCAGATATTATGGGTATTTTTGGAGGTATGATAGTCTCACATATAGATCTTGGTATTAGTTATGAACTATTTTTAGATAGGTTTCGAGAGGTTGTTGACGTGAGACATTTCTTTATTGGAATAATTAAAGGTCCTTTTTTCGCATTTTTGATTGCAAGTATAGGAATATACCGTGGTTTGATTGTAAAAAACGATACACAAAGTATAGGGCTTAATACTACTAAAAGTGTTGTTGAATCTATTTTTGCAGTTATAGTCTGCGATGCACTTTTTTCAATTGCATTAACTAACCTAGGAATTTAAGATGAGTATTATAAGTGTAAGAGATATTCATACCCAGTTTGATGAGAAAATAGTGCACAAAGGTCTTAACTTAGATATAAATGAGGGTGAAATTTATGGGCTTTTAGGACCCAGTGGATGTGGGAAGACTACGCTACTTAGAGAGATGGTTTTGCTTCAAGAGTTTACTCATGGGAATATCACTATATTAGATAAAAGTTTAAGTAATATATCTCAAGTTAATGCACAAAGTTTAAGAAGAGATTGGGGCGTTTTATTTCAAGCTGGAGCACTATTTTCCTCCTTAAGTATAGAAGAAAATATAGCTTTACCTTTAGTAGAATATACCGACTTGTCTCTTGCAATGATAAATGAAATTGTAAAATTTAAAATCAATTTAGTTGGTCTTAAAAGCACTGCTGCTAAACTCTACCCATCACAGATTAGTGGTGGTATGAAAAAAAAAGCAGGTCTAGCTCGTGCTCTAGCTATGGATCCTAAGCTCCTCTTTTTAGATGAGCCTACAAGCGGGCTAGACCCTATCTCAGCACGTGAATTTGATGCACTTATACTCAAGCTAAGAGATATGTTAGGGTTAACAGTAGTAATGGTTTCACATGATCTACGCTCTATATATGACACTTTAGATAGAGTGGCTATAATAGATGAGATGAAAATAGCTTATGAAGGGACACTTGGTGATGTAACAACATCAAGTAGTGACTTTGTGAAAACATTTTTTAAATAAGGTGAAAATAAGATAATGAATAATAGAGTAAATTATACAATCGTTGGTATTTTAGTAATTGTAGTCATAAGTTTAATGATAGCTTTTACATATTGGCTGATAAAACCAGAACTCTCTAATGACATAAAAAAATATACTATATATTTTGATGAATCTGTACTTGGTTTAAATATAGATGCACCTGTAAAATACAGGGGAATTAGTGTAGGAAAAGTAAAAGTACTAGAAATAAATCCTAATAATTCTGAGCAGGTACAAGTAACAGTAAGTATATTAAACACTACACCTATAAAAACTGATACAGTGGCAAAATTAACGGCACAGGGTATCACTGGGCTCACATATATTAATCTGAGCATGGGTGTGCATAATGCAAAGGTGCTTACTCTAAAAGAGAATGAAGAATATCCTGTTATCAAAACAGTTCCGTCATTCTTTGAAAACTTTGAGAAGTCCCTTGGAAGCGTGTCAAGCCATTTATCTTCGACTTTAGGTTTAACAGAGGAACTATTAGGTGCCAATAATCAAAAACAGATGTCCCTACTCTTAAAACATAGTGCAAGTGTGATGTATAAAATGGGCCTTCTTTTAGATGAGGATACAATTAAGCATATTCACTCAAGTATAAAAAACTTTGATGAATTTAGTCAAAAGCTCAACAAAATGATGCCAAACATTGATAATTTTTTACAAAAAAGTACAAAATGGGAAGATGATATTGCGGGTTCATTGGATTCAATTACTACAAGTTATATAGGGATTACAGCTACTATGGAGGAGATAAAAAGGGCTATTTCAAGTGGAGAGTTTAATATACAAGATATGGGTGCAGATGTGATTCCAGCCATGAATAACACTTTTTTACAGATGCAAGACTTGATGATAAGGATTGAAGGGGTACTTGAGCAGTATAATAGTAGTCCTTCAGATATTTTATATAAAAAAGCTGAAATAAAAAAAGCTCCAGGGGAGAAATAAATGAAAATAGTATTGATATTTTTAACACTGTTTTTTAGTGCTTGTACTACAACTCAGCCACATGTTTCAGAGTATAGATTAGCACCTAATATACAAGAACAAGAGTATATGGCTAAACAATGTAGAGACAAGTCTTTAAAGGTGGGACAAGTCTTTAGCTCAAATACATTGATGTCACAAAAAATGAAGTATAATCAAACTGAGTATCAAGAGTCTGTATTTACTCAGTCAAAGTGGGCAAGAACTCCAAATAAAGCAATAAGTGATGCACTTGTTAAAAGTATAAGAAGTAGTGCTTTATTTTCTAATACTAGTACTTATAAGTCAAGAACTAAAGCTGATTTACTTTTAGAAGCAGATATTGAAAAGTTTATACAGTACTTTGAACAAGAGAATGAAAAATCCTATGTTGAAGTTGTGCTAACCTTTAATCTCCTTAACACAAATAATTCTAAAAGTCTTTCTCATTCTACATTTACGGCAAAAATTGATGTGGGAAGTGTAGATGCTAAAGGCGGTGTTATAGCTTTAAATTTAGGACTTTCAAAAGTCCTGTATGAAACAAATATTTGGTTAAATGGAGTATGTAAATGATAAAAGAAGAAGAATATGCAAAACGTAGAACTGCTTTAGCAAAAAAACTAAAAAAGCATTCAATTACTGTTCTTGTAAGTGCTAAAGCACAGCAACGTTCAAATGATACAGAGTATCCATATAGACAAAATAGTAATTTTTACTACATGTGTGGATTTAAAGAAGATAACTCTGCACTTGTTATAATAAAAAAAGAAAAAAAGATTAAAACATATCTTTTTGTTCAAAAAAAAGATGAACTCTTAGAACTTTGGACAGGTAAAAGGCTAGGTCAAAAAAAGGCTAAAACTATTTTTGATGTAGATGCTATTTTTACTATGGATAAATTTGATAAAAAAGTAGCTGAGTTATTTAAAGACAAACTCTCTCTTTATCTTGATTTTACAATGCAAGATGAAAGAGTGGATAAACTAAAAAAACTGGGTTCTCATCTACTTTGTCATTATAATATATCTCATAAGGTAGGAGAGCTGCGTTTATGTAAGTCAAGTGCAGAAATTGTACTTATAAAGAAAGCACTAAGCATAACAAAAGAGGCACATCATCTAGCTATGAGTAAGGCAAAGAGCTTAAATAGTGAGGATGAATTACAAGCAGAAATTGAGTATGTCTTTAAAAAACAAGGTGCTTACAGTGATGCTTATACGAGTATTGTAGCTTGTGGGAATAATGCAAATACACTTCACTATATTAAAAATGATGACAAACTTGAAAATAATAAACTGATTTTAATTGATGCAGGGTGTGAGTATGACTACTATGCTAGTGACATTACAAGAACTATTCCAGTCAGTGGAAAGTTTACAGAGCCTCAAAAAGAGTTATACTCAATGATACTTTTCGTTGAAAAAGAGATAATTAGTATGGTAAAAGCTGGAGTTATGAGAAGTGATTTACATAATAAATCTGAAGAGCTTTTATGCGAGGGTTTAATCTCTTTGGGCATATTAAAAGGTGATGTGAAAAAACTGATAAAGAAGAAAAAGCTTAAAAAGTATTATCCACATGGAATAGGGCATTGGATGGGGCTAGATGTACATGATACTGGACCATATAAAAATACTAAGGGTAAAGAAATTCCTCTTTTAGCGGGTATGGTAATGACAGTTGAACCTGGAATTTACATACCCGAAGATGATAAAAGTGTTCCAAAAAGGTTCCGTGGTATTGGGATACGAATAGAAGATTATATTTTAGTTACAAAAGATGCTTGCCAAAACCTTTCAGGTGAAATATTTAAAGAGATAAAAGATATAGAGTCCTTGTAAGGTTTTGATAGATAAATTGTATAAAAAAGGCTTCTAATTTAATAGATTAAGGAGTTATAGGCAGTTTGATGATATGCTTTATAAGGCTAAAGAGACAGGACGAGATAGATATATTATCACATCCAATGTAAGTAGTAGGAAAGTTAAAATAGCCTAATGGCCACTTTTAAAACGAAAGTTCAAGTTTACTAAAAGAGGGCGAAGTTTCTCTTTTAACTCTCCTTGAAATTCCATAAAACCATCCTTATAGATACCACCACATCCTAATTTCTTTTTGAGTAGTTTAAGTGTAGTATTAGCATCTTCTTTTAGTATCTGGAACTCTCCAACAAGAGTAACTATTTTACCCCTGCGTTTCTCTTTAGCAAAGACAAGGAAATGTTTTTTTGGCTCTAAGTCTTCTGCTAAGACTTTAGTTTTTCTCTTCGTAGCTATTTCATTCCAGCTGTCATCTATATCTGCACCAATAAATAAATCGAGCTTCTTACCTCTACTCATTTGCTTTTCCAATATACTTAAATCGTGGAACTTCTACACCATTCACTTCTACTGTTTCGTTGAACATAAGAAATGGCCTTACCCATAAACTTTTTTCACCATACATAGTTCTATAGAGGACAAGTGTCTCTTCACTTTCACTATGTGTGACTGTGTCAATTACATCATAAAGATTACCTTTATAGTGCTCATAAATTCCAGTTTTCATTTAAATAACCTTTTGATGAAGAATACTTATATCTTCTCTTAGATATTGTTTTGTATTTAGAGATGTTTCTATCTCTTCTAAGCTATAAGTATCGTGATTATAAACTACTACAAAAATTTCATCAGCAGGAGATAGAAATGTTTTCTCGCCATATTCTGTATAACGAGTTGCCCCTATACTTATAATGGCTTTAGAAGGGTGCTTACAAGCTTCTATATACTCACTTAGTGGTTCTAGTGGACCAAAGTCTTTTTGTGTATTTATTTGGTTTTTTATCCAAAATGTGAGTTTCTCATAAAAATAGCTATATCCATTAAGTGCTACATTCTCGCCATAAGCTGTAAGAGTATTATCGCGTTTAAGAAAACTACAAATACTAAAGTTATCTAAAATAAAACCCTCTTGAAAACTATCGATTTCTATCAGTGTAGATGCAAAGCCTTTAGAATTAGGCCCCCAGTTTTTTTTATCGCTAATCTTATCTGCACCTGCCACTCTAATGGAACAATCATTATATGCTCCAAAATGGGTAGGTCTTATACTCTCAATTTTTCCATCTTTGTAACTAATCTCACATACTAGTCCAACTTCGGGTTCTGTTTGAACATTTACATCATTGTTGGGAAGTTTTATAGTATTTGATGAAAGGGGAAAAGTTGTTAAAATATCTTTTGGTATTCTTGTTACATCTTTAGTACTTGGAGTGTAAGAGGGGAGATAAAAAGGAAATATTCCTTTTGGAGCAGCTTCATCTTCTGTAATAATATCTTTAAAGTCTTCGAGTTCACCAGCTTGTGCTAAGTGAAGTGCGAAGTTTCCAGCTATACCAAGACCTAAATAGTTTTCATAAGTCTTTTGCATCGGTAATTATATTTTACCAGCAGCTCTCTGCTCAGCAAACTCTTCATAAGAACCTTTAAAGTCGATGATACTACCATCACTTTGAATTTCAATAATACGCTCAGCAAATGCATCAAGTAACTCACGGTCATGGGATACACAAATGACATTTCCTTTAAACTCATGGAGCGCTTCACCAAGTGCAACAATAGCCTCAAGGTCAAGGTGATTCGATGGCTCATCAAGAAGTAAAAAGTTACCATTTTCAAGCATTAGTTTACTAAGCATCATACGGTGTTTTTCACCACCCGAGATACTAACAACTGACTTCTCTTGTTGTTCACCATTAAAGAGCATTCGTCCTAGACAGTTACGGATTTCTGCTATGTCGCGTTTAGGATCATAAGCACGTAACCAGTCATACAGTGTACCATCACCATTTATGATGTCGGCTGTATCTTGTGGAAAGTATGAAGGTTCTACTGTTGCTCCAATATTTACTTCACCACTTGCTACTTTAAGCTCTTCTGCTAAAATTTTCATTAGAGTACTTTTACCCGCACCATTTCCACCGATAAGTGCTATCTTTTCACCTGGAACAACTTTAAAACTAATGTCATTAAGTACTTTATTCTCACCATAAGCATGAAAAATATTTACAACATGAAGTGCTTCATCACCCATAACTCTCTTAGCTTTAAACACGATGCTTGGATCTCGACGAGAAGAGGGTTTGATATCATCAAACTCCATTTTATCAAGTTTTCTTTGACGAGATGTTGCTTGTTTCGCTTTTGACGCATTTGCAGAGAAACGACGAACGAAAGCTTCTAGCTCATCTTTTTCTTTTATCTGTTTAGCTGAGTCTAATTCAAGCTGTTTTGCCATTATATTTGCTGCTAAATACCAGTCGTCATATGTACCAGTAAACTCACGAATTTTTTGATAATCTACATCAAGTATATTAGTTACTACTGCGTTTAGGAAGTGTCTATCGTGAGAGATAACAACAAGTGTACCCTCATGACGTTTAAGCTGGTTTTCTAACCATGTAATTGTTTCAATATCCTGGTTATTTGTAGGCTCATCGAGAAAGAGTACATCTGGTTTAGGATATAAAACTTGTGCAAGTAAAACTTTGAATTTATCGGCACTATCAAGTGTGCTCATTAGCTCTTGATGTTTGCCAACAGGGATACCAACATTTTCTAATATTTTACCGATATTAACATCGTACTCATATGTTGGATCTTCTTCAACTGAGATTACTTCAAGCTCTGCTAAACGGTTGTTTACAGCATCATCTTCAAAATCACCATTAGTATAAAGGTCTTCTTTCTCTTTTATAGCATCATAAAGACGTTTGTTACCAAAAAGAACAGCATCAGCGATAGTAAAAGTTTCAAATGCAAATTGATTTTGCCCTAAAACACCAACTTTATTTGCTTTAGGGATTACTACCTCACCATCGTATTCAGTTATTTTTCCACAAAGGATATTAAGAAAGGTTGTTTTACCAGCACCATTCGCACCGATAAGTCCATATCGTTTGTGACGATCTAGTTTAAGGTTGATATCTTGAAATAGAACTCTATTTCCGTAACGCATAAGAAGGTTTTGTACTCTTACCATGATTATTGCTCACTTAGGTATATTTTAATTTCGCGATTATACCCAAGTGTTGTTTAAAAGATGTTGATTAAGTTTTGTAACCTTAAAGTAGGTCGTTTAGATTATTAGTCATTTGTATTGATTTTATATTTTTTAACATAATTTAACATAATTTAAAATTATTTACCTAAATATAGTTGACGAGGACGGGCAATTTTTATACCTTTTCCTTTTTTAAACTCAATCCATTGAGTAATCCATCCTACAGTACGACCGATCACAAAAATTGGTGTAAACATAGAAGTTGGAATTTGAAGTGCAGTCAAAATAATTCCAGAGTAAAAATCTATGTTAGGATAAAGTTTTCTACTGATAAAATACTCATCACTAAGAGCTATTTCTTCAATCTTACTTGCAATTTTCATTAGGTTTGAGTCAAGGTTTAATTCATCTTCAAGCTGTACCTGTAAACTTTTTAACACTTTGGCTCTAGGGTCAAAATTCTTATATACACGGTGGCCAAACCCCATAAGTCTAAATTCATCATCAGGGTCCTTTGCTCGTGCTATAAAGGCAGCTACATTTTCAACACTTCCTATCATCTCAAGTTGTTTGATGACTGACTCATTGGCACCTCCATGTGCTCTTCCCCAAAGAGCAGAGACTCCAGCACTTATGGCAACATATGGATGTGCACCCGTAGAAGCCACATTTCTTACACTTGTTGTTGAAGCATTTTGTTCATGGTCAGCATGCAGGGTAAAGATAGTATCGAGAGCTTTTACTTCTATCTCTTTTATCACTCTCTCCCCATCTAGATCTATATGCATCTTTCCACCAGGGTAAGCTCTCATCATATACAAAAAATTTTCTGTATAACTTTTAGAGATATCCGGTTGTATAAAAGGAGCTCCGATAGAGTGTCTATAAGCAAATGCAGCAATAGTAGGCATCTTGGCGATTATTCGTCTAGCCATTGTTTGATACTCACTCTCTTTAGACATGTCTAAATGGTTAAAATGAAAGCTTGAGAGTGCTGCTGTTGCGGCTGATAGAGTTGCCATAGGATGTGAACCTGTAGGAAATGCTGCAAATAGTTTTGTGAGCCCTTCGTGTAAAAATGAGCGATGGCGAAGCTCTAAGTCAAACTCTTTTGTCTGTAACTCAGTAGGTATTGAGTCATTGAGTAAAAGGTAACATACTTCTAAGTAACTCTTTTTTTCTGCAAGTTCTTCTATTGCTACACCACGGTAACGAAGTTCTCCTTTCCCTCCATCTATGAAAGTAATAGTTGAAGTACAACTTGCAGTTGATGTATAACCATTATCGTAAGTAAAGAGTCCCGTATCAGCATAAAAACTAGATATATTTACAACACTAGGTCCCCTTGTTCCGTCTAAAATATCAAAGTCATAAGTTTTCCCTGTTCTATTATCCGTCATTGTTACTGTATTTTTCATGGATGTCCTTTAGTGTTCTTAATTGTAACCAAAATTGAATCAAATACAAAACATAAATAAGAAAAACTGATTGCATGTAAATACGGGAGATAAATTTAAAAGAGTTAAATGTCATTTATGAAGTATTATTTCAGTTAAGAAAAGATTTAACTTTTAAAGAGTTTGATGACTTAGTCTATGATCTACGATATGTTGAGTATAAAATGCTAGGACTTTGTGAGAGAGACAAACTTATTACCTAGGCTAAAGTTACTCTTGAAACATACTTTTATCTATATAATTTAGTGACAGACCTTGCTTACCACTCTTAAAAATTTGGAAAAGATATGATGGAGTATCTTGAAGTTTATATAAAAACAGCAATGTGTGAAAATATACTGCTATTCTCAGGACTCCAAAGAGGACAAGCTCATATTTTATGAAAATAATGATTTTATAAAAAAAGTTATGTTTTCTAAAAAGTTTGTATAGTGGCTTTTATCTCAATAACTTTATCCCTACGAATATAATTGGATTTTCTCAGGATAGTCCCTAACATTAATTAGCACAGCACCTTTTATATTTTTTTTCACTTCCACAAGGACAGCTTTCATTTCGCTCTATCTTAGACTTGTATAGTTCTCCATCTTTATACTTCCAAATACCATCTTCTAAAACAAAGTTACTTTTTTCATGTAGTACTTGTATCTGTTCTTTGTCTCTATAGTATGCTTTAAACTCTACAGTGTCACTATCAACTTTTAATACATCAAGTTTTAACCAATCAACCTGTGAAGAAAAATCTTCTATAAGTTCTATATCTTCTTTATTTTGGTTTTCTTTGACTGAACTAAGTAGTAAATATCGTGCATCTACATTAACATAAGCAGAGTATCTACTTCGCATTAACTCTTCTGGTGAAGATACAACTCTTAATCCCTTAATGATGTCACCACAACATTTATAATACTCTTTATCTAAACCACATATACACATAACAATCCATTTTTGAGCGAATTATACTAGTTTAAAGTTAAGATAGAAGACGCGAAAAGTAAAAATTAAAAAATAGTTAGTTAATGTTGATAGTTAAGCAAAATAATAAGCAATATGCCTTAATTGAAAAATAGGAAGAACACTTTGATCATAGTTAATAAATATATTTTTTGATAATTTAGATAATTTTTATATATTAGAAATACTCTGAAAGATGAGCATAAGGATTAGCTAAACCACAACTGTAGTTTTAGCAAGTAATGCTTATTGTTTAGGTATAAACCTAGCATTGATTGACTAGTCTCTTTGAGTATTATATATAAGTTAAGGGAAATTGTTTATAAATATTAATAGGAAGTAAATACAGAGAGATTTAAAAGTTTTGGATGTATGTGTAGTTAAAGAAAGATAAACCCCAGAAGAGGGGTTTAAAGGGTAGAAATTAAAGTGCTGTTACGTTCTCAGCCTGAGGACCTTTTTGACCTTCACCAACTTCGAAAGTTACTCTTTGACCTTCTGCAAGTGAAACACGTCCACCTGAAGTGTTGTTAACTTGACGGAAATGTACGAATACATCCTTTCCACCATTGTCTTGTTCTATGAAACCATAACCTTTTTCGTCGTTAAACCATTTAACTGAACCGTCTTGTAATTCTGCCATTGTATTGCCTTGTATATAAAAATTCACAATGAAATTAATTCATTTGTGGAGTCAAAAATTGGAGAGTCTTTAGGGGTTCTAAATGCAACAAAAGCAAAATTACACACTAAAGATGAACTCGAGCCTCATCTTTCATCGATGACATTATAACAAAATACATAAGAAAAAGACAAGAAATCTGTCTAATTCATGTAAAGACCTCTTTAAATAGGCTATTTTTGCACTTGTTTGAGATATTTCCTGCAGTTTTTATTCCCTCTTTTATCTTCTATTTAAAGCTTTTATAGAAAAATTGAGTTGATAATAGTCACTCTAAAAGTACATATATAAATATTCTCTCAATGATAAGGTATTCTATATTGAATAAAGAGGTATAAAGTTTAATAGTGTAAAATTAGATAAAAATTATTAAGGATGAACTTTAATGAGTATATATAGAGAATACGACATACGTGGGATTTACGAAACAGAGTTAAACGAAGCAAGTGTTGTCCGTATAGGGTATGCCTTAGCATCAAAAATTAGTGGTGAATATGTGGCTGTTGGTTATGATGCAAGAAGTCACTCTCCTATTCTGTTTGAGTATCTTACTCGTGGCCTAAATGCAGGCGGAAAAAAGGTTCTTGCTATGGGTCTTGTGCCTACTCCTGTAAATTACTTTACAAATTATCAAGAGTGGCAAGTTAATAGTGCTACTATAACTCCCTCTGCCTCTGTTATGATAACTGGTTCACATAATCCTAGTGAGTATAATGGTTTTAAGATTACTGTCGATAAAGCTCCTTTCTTTAGTGAAGACATTTATGCCTTAGGTCGTGAGTGTGAGGCTATGGATATGCCAAATGAAGTTACTCGTGATGTGTCTGAGATAGATGCAGTAAGTCGTTATATAGACTTTATAGTAGGCAAATTTCAGCATCTTAAAGCGATGGATACACGTATAGTATATGACTGTGGCAATGGTGTAGCTGGTGTTGTAACAGAAGATATCTTTTCAAGACTTGAGCTTAAAACAAAAGGCTTATATATTGACCCTGATGGTAGTTTTCCTAACCACCATCCAGATCCAAGTGATGAAGACAACTTAGTAGATGTAAAAAAACTTTTATCGACTGATGGTGATATCGCATTTGCTTATGATGGTGATGCAGACCGTATAGCAGTACTCACTCATAAAAACAATATAAAGGGCGATATGATGGCTCTTTTAT
>Ga0208468_1000034_pt1 | contig 55140 bp, 51 predicted proteins | sample DeeseametaMP0960_FD_184198 | JGI IMG/M metagenome (GOLD analysis project Ga0208468, IMG submission 184198) | Marine microbial communities from the Deep Indian Ocean - MP0960 (SPAdes) | ecosystem: Environmental > Aquatic > Marine > Oceanic | place: East of Madagascar, South Indian Ocean... | reverse complement strand
CAGGCGTGGCCAGCGCCGCCGCGCTCGCGAGGCGGGCAAACCGAGACCCACAGTGCGACATCGCGGTAAGGCCGCATGGCCGCATGCGCGACAGGCCAGCGGCCTGTGCTCAACTGCAACACGCGTAGTCGAGCAGGTGAGGCCGTCAGGGATTTCGTCAGAAGCAAAGTTGATTGACAAAAACGGCAGAGGGAACTTGTTGCCTTTCGCTGCAAGCGCGAAAAGCAGAACGCGACCAGATCAGTATTAGCACGAAGAGCGGAAACCCGACCTTCGCTTCAGATGCAGGGTGACCGACACGCCTGACGAGAAGCGGTCCGAGCGCGCTGTAACGGGTCCTTGATTTCGGGGGCATTGGTCACGCGGACACCAATCTGCCTAAAGGTGTGGACCCCAAAGCTGTAATCGGACATATTCTAGTAAAAATAATTCAGGGCACCAGCTGCTCAAAAATAGTAAGGCCGCAACGATTGGGCGAAACGCACTTCAAACAGATTCATTCTGCCACGGATGCGCTTATCGACATTGTGTTTGTCCATGGCCTATCTGGTGATGCCCATTCAACTTGGGACTGTGGCGGCGACGATGGTTTTTGGCCCCAATGGCTGACAGAGGATATCGGTCCATGTGATGTCTATTGCTTGGGCTATGGCGCTTCCATCTTCGAGAAGTGGGCCAAGAAAGAAATGGACATGTTCGAACGTGCCGACAACGTCCTCGAACAATTTGCCGGTAAAGGGCTGGGCCAACGCCCACTGGTGTTCGTCACTCACAGTCTTGGGGGCATTCTTGCCAAGATGATCCTGCGCGCATCTGCAGACGCTGACGACGAGGATTGGGTGGCAGTATCAACCGCAACCAAGCTCGTGATTTTCCTATCAACACCGCACATTGGTGCGTCCATTGCCAATATCGTGGACGCTGTACCAGGCGCTTCAAAGCACATCAAACTGTTGGGCAATGAAACCGGTATGCTGGAGGATCTTAACAAGGCTTACCGCAAGTTCTGCACCGCGAACAGCGGTCATGTAACAAAGGTCTATTATGAGAAACACACTACCTACAAAGCTGTCCTCGTCGTTTCAAGAGAATCTGCCGATCCTGGGATCCCCGGTGCAAATCCTGTAGCCGTTGATCGAGATCATATTTCGATCTGCAAACCCAAGGATCGCGACGATGTTGTGTATCGTGGGATCAAACGTCATATCGAAAAGACACAAAACACCGTGACACCCTCAAACGGCACGATGGCTTTCGCCCAATATGGTTCAAAATCAGACCGGGACCGTCGCGATCTCCTACAGAAGCTGATTGATGCCGACCGAGAGGTTGAATACGACTATGCCAATGAGGCTCAGAACAAGTTCGCGCGTAGCTACGCTAAGACGGGATTGTTTACTGCCGCGAAAGAGGATCACGATGCGCTGCTGGCTGAGATCGAGACGCGGTTTGTGACCCACGTGTTCCATCCCCATATCTGCAAAGATGCGCCCGAAGCCGCAGTGCGAAATGCCCTTCAGGACAACGTTCTTGACCCCCTCACAGCGAGGGACTTTGGTAAGACGAAGTTTCCGGCTTCAGCGATCCTGTCCGGATTGTATTTTTTGACCGAGCAATGCCATATTCGGTGGGACAAACCGGCATGAGTGCGCGGCTCTGGTACTCCCAATTTGATGTCTATGATTGTATCCGCCGCATGGGCGGATTGCTGCTCGAATGGCGGCAACCGGTTCATCTTGAGCGACTCTATATTCTGGACTTCTTTTTTGCCAACGCACCCCTGCTCCACCGTGTCACCATGACGGCTGATGTAAGAAGTGCGTTCCGCGATCTGGCAATTCCAAAACCAGACAAGGTCTTCTTGTCCTACCCCGCCTCCCCTCTTCTCTTTCATCAGATGGAGAGCGCTCAAACATCAGCTCTGCGCGCCCTTACTGGCAAAGGCCTTCTGAACACTGAGAGCTTTGCAGATAAATCCGCTGAACTCAGCACGCTTGGATCCTCCCTGTTTGTAGACATCAAAAACCGCATCGATAGTGCGCAAGAGAGCGCTTTGGCACGTTTCCTCGTCAACCAGTATTCAGCTAGCCATGAGAACGGTATGGGCAGCCTGCGCTCAAGCTGCGGATTGCGCAGGAGCGTCTGATATGGCCAGCCGTTATCTCCAAATAAATCGACTACGCATTATGCGACGGGGCCACGCTGCTTACGACCAGAACTTTCATCCAGGCGTCAACATTATCCGCGGTGAAAACGGGTCGGGTAAATCCACGATTTCAGACTTCATCTTCTTCGTTCTGGGCGGAGAGTTTGATGATTGGAAGGACGTCGCCAGTCGATGTGACGAGGTTCAAGCCGAGATTGAGACGTCAAAGGGAATGCTGGTGCTGAAACGCGCCACTTCGTCTGCCCAACAGCCTGTGTCAGTATTTTTTGGGGGCTTCGAAGACGCCTCGAAAAGTGCGTTAGACAGGTGGGAGACTTTCCCGCTCCGGCGCTCTGGAAGCAAAGAAAGCTTCTCTCAAGTCATGTTCCGGACGCTCGGGATTCCGGAGGCCCAGAGCGATGGCGCGTCAAACATCACGATGCACCAGCTCTTGAGGCTTTGTTATTCTGATCAACGCACCCCAGCGATGCGGGTATTCAGGTACGAGTCGTTCGACACTCAAAGCATTCGCGAAGCCGTTGGTGATCTGATTTGCGGTATCAGTGGATACGAGCTCTACGAACTTGGGTTGGAAATTCGCAACAAAGAGAAAGCGTTCTCAAAGATAGATGCCAAGCTCTCTAGCTTTTTGGGAGCCCTTAAGCTCGAAAATGCTCTCGCAACGCCTGCCTCTATCAATGCCAAGATTCAGGAGTTGACGACCGAAAAAGCACGTCTACACGCTGAGATCAGGGATGTTGATCGCTATATCGATACGGGTGAAGTCGGGGATTTCCTGACTGAGCGGAAGACAGCCCGAACACGACTGTCAAAACAACGAGATGCCATCAGTGCCCTCGAAGGTGACATCAGCGAAGCAGAATTTGAGCTGAGAGAAATAGCCCAGTTCCAAAACTTCCTTGAAGAGCAAACAGCGAAGCTGGCGGCCGCACAACTGTCTCTTGATGTCGTCGGCGCCATCGCGTTCAGCCATTGCCCCGCTTGTGGCAAAGAAATTGTCGCTCAAGATGTCGAAGGTCAGTGCCACGTCTGCAAGGAGGATCTGGATCCGGACATTGAGAAGGCGCGCTACAATCAGATCAGACTTGATCTTGAGATTCAGTCTCGTGAAACCAACCAGTTGTTGAGCCAAAAAAGCGGATCCCTAACCGAAAAACTGTCTGAAATCCGGAAGAAGCGCAGCGAGCACAAGCGCGACCTTACGCAATACCAGGTCAAATATTCGGGCCCCAATGGGCCACGGGAGGCTTTTTTGGCCGCACGCACCAATCGAATTGGTCACATCGATGCGGAAGAAGCTTACCTGCTGTCAAACTTGCAAGTTGCCGAGGAGATTGAAGCGCTGAGTGCTGAGAAAGCCACTCTGCAAGCGGAGTTGGACACCAAAAATGCGCGCGCTGCAGCATTGCGAACTGCGGCCGGTAAGCGGCGGATGGTGGCGCTGTCCAGCGTGTCGCGGATCGCTGCTGCGATCTTAAGATCAGATCTACCAAGACAAGATGAGTTTATCGCAGCGCAGGATGTTTCGGTTAACTTCAAGAATGACGCTAACTCCGTGGATGGCACTTACAACTTTGCGGAAAGCAGCAATGTCTTTCTCAAGAACGCTACGATTTTTGCTTTGTTTCTTGCTGCCATGAAAGATGATACCTTCTACCATCCCAGGTTCCTGTTGTTTGACAACATTGAGGACAAAGGGATGCAAGAGGAGCGCAGCCATCTCTTTCAAAAGTTGATCGTTGAATACGCAACCGCTTTTGAAGCTCCGTTCCAGATCATTTTCACAACGTCAATGATGAACCCTGCGCTAGAGCTCCAGGATTATGTCGTGGGCCCAGCCTATACGCATGAAAATCGTTCGCTTGACCTGGGTATCCCGAGCGCCAAAGCCTGATAGTATTGCTCTTTTGCATCCCGACAGTTGCGGCTTGCTACAGCGAATTTCTGGTGCACCTATCCGTGTACTGCAATTGGGTGGTTTAACAAGGCCGCAAATATCAAGCGATGGTGTTGCGGGTGCCAATCAAAGCACTGGGCTAGGCAAGGGTGCCTTTCAGCCAGCCCAACAAAAAAAGGGGAACCGCGTTGCTGCGGCTCCCCTGCCCTGTCTGTCGATGGTTTCGATCCGATCAAGCAACCAGTGACAACCCACCGCTTGCATCCGGCTGCTGATCCCCACTTTGCACAAACGGGATGATCGAGAACGTCTGCCCGCCACGCTGCTCTTCATTCTGCACGGCGTTGACGCGCAAATCGCCGTCGGGCGTGTTGATCAACAGCGAGACATAATCGTGCCCCGTCCGATTGCTCTTGGCCATCCAAGCGGAGCCGACGCGGATCGGTTTGCCTTTCGGAGAGCTCACTTCGATCCGGTAATCTGGGTGCGTCTCTTCCATCTTGTAGTCATTCTCAATCAGCATGAAGTCCAGATCGAACATCATATTGGCGATGTATCCCGCGAAAGCGTTGTCAGCATCCATCGCGGTTAATTCGCCAGAGATCGAGCCGGATTTCATCGTGCCGTTCGATACCAGCGGGATGATCTCGAAGTCTTCACTCTTGGCTTTACGCGCTTCCTGCGTCTGCACGGCATTGACGCGGAACGGGCCAAGTCCAACATCCATCTGCATCGAGATGTAGGGATTACCGCTGGTGTTGCCGGTCTCGTTCCAAGCTGTGCCAATGCGGACCTTGCGGCCTGATTTATTGACCGCCGTGACATCATAGTCCGGGCTGCGCTCTGACATCTTTGCGCGGGTTTCCAACTGGATCGCGATGTCGAACTTGGTATTGTGGATTGTGCCGGTGAAGACAGCGGCTGCGGTGTCGGCGGGTTTCGTAAGGGTTCCTGCGAACATGGGTCTTATCCTTCTTGGGTTATCGGTGCCCGACATCTTGCCAGACCATCCGAGATTGCTTTTCGACCCCTTGTGGGATCACAAAACAGAAAGCCTGCTTTCAACTTTCTCCCGACCTCTCAGACAGTGCAGAGCCCTAAATGGACGCACCTCGCCACAACACCAGCGCGACCCATTCTTTGCCCAAAGGTCAAATGGGATGTTTCAGGCATCATGATCGGCAAGGAAGAACTCCTCTTCCTGACCATTCAGACGGCCCCCACTGCGGTCGGTCAGACCAATGGCACTGCCGTTCGGCTCAAAGACGATAAGATACTGCCCCAGCGTATCCTTGCGAACCACATAGCCCTCGTTTGACTAGTGAACGGATTTCCCTGCGTCGACAGCTGTTTTGATTTCCGTGATGTTCATGTGTGTCTCCATCTAAGTTGACGAGTTCCGACCAAGCACCCGCCAATACGGGCCGACAAGCGGTCTCTACTTTTGGTGGAAGTGCGACTGTCGCCCGCAACGCTGATCAGGCTGCGCTGCGGATACTTGGGTGCCCATCGCCAACAATGCGGGTCAAGATCGCTTCCGCATCGACCCCTTCACCGTGCGGCACAAACACCCGCAGCTGGAAGGCGATGATTTCTGTAAAACACCCGAGGGCCTTGAGACCATCAATCGTGCCCTTGTCCGCCCCACCAATCTCCAAACGCACATCGCCCGCAACGCGGCGGCGCGTCAGCGTCAGGCCGCGGCCCAGATCGATTGGTGCAGTTGTACCAAGGGCAGCTGTCAGCATTTGACTTGGTGTTTCTGGCGTTCCTGTCATGAACCGCGCCCGAAGGGCTGCGGCTCCCTCCTCGCTGAGTGTGCGGCCGATCATGCTTGCACAGCCCTCGGGCGTGACGCGATAGATGCGCTCGTTGCTTGTCGGGATGGTCTTCCAGATCGGAAGCAACAGACCCGTGAGCAGATAGAGCTTCGTTGTGGTGGTTTTGGGAAGACCATCGACGTCCTCGTCCCAAAGCTGGATGAACTCTGATTGCGCGACCGCCTCCCAAGCCGAGGCTTCGAACTTGCCTTCTTCAAGGTAAGACTTGCCAGTGGGCCGGACAACCTTGCGCATCAGGGTTACGATATCTTCGTCATACATCTGCATGGGTCGTTTTGAGATCAGCCCTGCCCGCCCCGAAGCGCGATTGACCATAGGGACTTTGTCGAAGTTGTTGCGAAGGGCGCTATCGGCGCGCGCAATATGAACAGGATCTGTCACCTCCAATCCAATGATACGTGTAACAGCACCAGATTGCGGGCAGGTCCAGAGATCCTCCGCCGAGACCTGTTTGATCGTCTCGCCTCGCAGCGTCTCCACCCCGAGATCAAGCGTACCTGCATCCCTTGCACGCTCTGTCTGATCCGCGATCCGTTGCATGAACTCTGCAAAGAGCGCGTTCTGCATATGGATCGGGAGCGCCAGCACACGGTTGAGAAACCGCTGGATCGGCGGCAGCTCTTCTAACAGTACGCCATCCTTGTCGATCAGCTGCAATGCCGTCCAATCGGTAAAGGTCTCATAGCCCATCGCCTCTGCACGCCCCGCGGCAAGATCAGCGTAGTATCCTCGCAGCGCGGATCGCGCGATGGGGCTTTCAAGATTGTCCTCTTCACGGAACATGCCTTGCGAGCCCGTCTCGCGTTGGCCTTTGGTGAGCGCACCAAGCTGATCGAGACGTTTGCTGATCGTCGAAGTGAAGCGCTTTTCACCGTGCACATCCGAGGTGCAGACCCGGAAGAACGGCGCGCTGACCTGCGCCGAGCGATGCGTGCGCCCAAGTCCCTGAATGGCTGCATCCGCGCGCCAGCCGGGCTCCAGCAGATAATGGCGACGCCGCTTCTGGTTTTTGGCCGTTTGTGCCGCGTGATAGGATCGCCCGGTGCCACCCGCATCCGAGAATATCAGGATGTTTTTCTCCCCATTGAGAAAGGCCTGCGTCTCGGATGAATTGCTGCTCGCGGCGCGTTTTTCGATAAAGAGCGCGCCGTCGCTCGATTTGAGCGGGCGAATAGACCGCCCCGTGACTTCTGCCACGGCTTCATCCCCGAACGCCCAGAGGATTTGATCCAGTGCCGCGGGGATCGGGGCCAGCGCCATGAGGTCCATCATCGCCTCGTCCCGCAATGTTAAGGCTTCGCGAGAGACGACCAAGGACCCTGTTTCATCCCGCAGCGGTTCTGCGACGACATTGCCGTCAATCTCGACAAGCTTCTGGGTGTGGATTGGAAAGGCCTGTTGGAGATAGCCGAGCACGTAGTCACGCGGCGTCAATGCTCCCTCTACCAGCTCATCATCGGGGTCCATCATTTCCAAGCGCCGTTTCAAAAGGCTTTCGCCCGTGGAGACCACTTGGATAACGCAAGCATAACCATCGGATAGGTCCTGCTGAATAGCGCTGACGATCGACGGGGCTTTCATGCCCATCAGCAGATGATTGAAGAATCGTTGCTTTGTGCTCTCAAACCGCGACTTAGCGGAGGCTTTTGCGGCAGACGCATTTGTCTCTCCCGATGCATCATTGACGCCTGTCGCGGTCAGTGCGGCCTCCAAATTATGGTGGATTGTGCGGAATGCGCCCGCATAGGCATCGTAGATCTCCGTTTGGGCGGGCGTCAGTGGGTGCTCCAGCACATCGTATTCGACCCCGTCAAAGCTTAGCGCCCGCGCGGTGTAGAACCCGAGTGTTTTGAGATCGCGAGCCACCACCTCCATGGCCGCCACACCACCCGCTTCCATTGCAGAAACAAAGCTCTCGCGGCTCGGGAACGGATATTCAGGCCCTTGGCCCCAAAGCCCGAGCCGAGATGCATAGGCGAGGTTGTGGACAGATGTGGCCCCCGTCGCAGAGACATAGAAGACGCGAGCGCGTGGGGTGGCCAATTGCAAACGCAGACCCGCAAGACCCTGTTGGGACGGTTTTGCCCCCCTGCCCTGCTCCGATCCAGCCGCATTTTGCATCGCGTGGGCCTCGTCAAAAGCGAGCACGCCGTCGAAGTCGCCCCCCATCCAGTCGAGAAGCTGGTTCAGGCGCGTGGTGCCGCATTTACCGGCGGACCTCAGCGTGGCGTAGGTCACGAACAGGATGCCGTCGCCCATGGTGACTGATTGATCCGGCTTCCATTTCGAGAGCGGCTGGATATCTGCGGGCGAGCCACCGAGATCGGTCCAGTCACGCACGGCGTCCTCAATCAGCGTTGCGGATTTTGACACCCAGACGGCTTTACGCCGCCCGAAGAGCCAATTGACCAGAATAAGACCAGCGCACTCGCGTCCTTTGCCGCAGCCAGTGCCATCCCCCAGAAAGTATCCCAAGCGGTAGGCACGTGCCTCCGCATCCTCATCACTTCGCAGCATCTTTGTCTGATCATCATCGATGGTGAACTTGCCGGGCAAATCCCGCGCATGGGCATCATTGGCCATGATGATGGTTTCCAGCTGGGCTTCCGAGAGATGGCCCTCTGCAATCAAGCGGTTTGGCAAGCGCAGCCCTTCAACGGCCTGCAAGGACGGCACGGGTGGTGCGACCGATGCCATGGCAATGCTCTCGACCAGCGGCGTCGGGTGCTCCTGCGCGTCCGCAATGTCGATCCGCTGTGGGCGATAGCGGGCATAGATCTCGGAAATGGGGGTGTTTTCGCGCGGCGTCTCAAGCGTGGCGAACGACAGCGGTGTTGCCGCATGTTTAGGTGTTTTGGCAGCAGTTGCGTTTGAGGCGACAGGCTTGCGTGCCTTGTGGGACGCGGGTGGCATCAGAGGGCGCCCGACATTCAATGAGCGTGTCGCCGTCACAGGCGCTACAATCGAACGTGTTGTGGCGATTTGGTCAACGATGTCGACTGCTGCATCCAGATCATCGACGGAGGTGCGGATCATCTCGCTGTCCTCATCGACCTTATCGAAGACCATCAATTGCGTATCCACGCTCGTGCCAAGCTTGCGATAGACATGGCCGGGGATGGTTAGGGCCAGCCGTGGCGTTAGAAGGCCCATTGCACGGGCCCAATGTGTAGCATCCCGCTCGGGGGTGAAGCCCATTGGCATGATCGCAACAAGACGCCCGCCTGGTGCCAATCTTTTCGCAGCCCCGATGAGATGTTTGGCGGCAATGTGCTTATCGCGGGAGCGATCGACCGAGGACGCAAACGGCGGGTTCATCACGATAACGCTGGGTGCTGTTGTTAATGTCAGCAGATCGTCGATATGCTCGGCGTCATGCGCCGTCGCCGGCGCGTCGAACACCACATCGAGCAGCCTCTGGCGAAACGGATCGACTTCGTTGAGCATGAGAATGCCGCCTGCCCGCTTCATGAGCCCCGCCAGCGAACCGGTTCCCGCAGAGGGTTCCAGCACAGTCTCACCGTTGCGGATCGCCGCCGCGCGCACGGCGAGGGCCGCGTAAGGCAGTGGGGTCGAGAACTGTTGCAGACGAATTTGTTGCTCGGACCGACGGGTTTCGGTCAAGAGCCGCGTAGCGAGGCTCTTGGCAACACCAAGTGAGTCTGACCCGCTCGCATCCGAGTGAAGTGTTTGAACCGCAGCGGCCTGCATCATGTCGTAGGCCATGCGCCAGCTCCAAGCACCGCTGGCATCGCTGCCGCCAAAGGTGTCGCGCATGATCTTTGAGAGAGAGGAGCTGCGCAGAGGACCGCGCGCGATCTCGGCGGCGATCAACGACAGGGCTGATTTGAGCTGCGCATTGGATGGGGTTAGATTGGGGTGCTTCGGGTTGGGATGGGCCATGATTTCTGTCCTTTGTGATCCGGGTTAAGGTCCACAGGACAAAAAGCCCCCTTTTCCTTTTGGAAAACGGGAGAATACAAGAAGAGCTAGGTTCGTTTGGACAGCTTCAATTTTCCAGTCGCACGAAGCTGTTGCACACCGTGCAATATCGCGTCGGTGAAAGCTGGGCTGAAAGATCCGCGAGGCGAACGGTCTTCTATCGTATATGAGGCTTCAAGGACATCAGCGTTTAACTCATCCAGAATGATCCATAGAGACAGATTGCCATCAAGCCGCGCCCGGCGGGCTTCTGTCTCTGGTATTTCCAACGCTGCTCGGCCTTGTTCCGGCGTCTTGCTGGTGATCGGAGCAATGAACATGATGTGATGGCCAGCGTCGTTGGTCACGACAATGACCACGCAGCTTGGTCGTTTCTTACGGCCTTCGGTCTCGCCGCCATCCGCCTGCCACTTCCAGAGGTAATGATAATCGAAAACCTGACCTGCGGCAGGAAAGTCAGCGGTCACGGAAGTGATCCTCGATACCCTTGTCTAGCAGTTTGCCCAAATCTTCGGGCATATCCGTCACATCTAGTGCAACCTGCGTGCCGCGTCCGGTCGTAAGGGCTTCAAACCGCTCCATCGACATGACAACGAAGCGTGGTTTACGGTGCTTCGTGATGGCGACTGGAGAGACAGCGGCCGCCTCAAAGAGGTCGCCAGTATTACGCGTTAGATCGCCTGCTGCGAACTGTTTCATCTCAATGCTCCACAGATTTTCTGTATAAATAAGAATATACAGATATTATGTATTTTTGCAAGAGACCTTCCATTCGAGATCATGCACGGCGCTTCTTATCAATCAGCGCCTGAGCGTCTTGCATTACCTGAGCCTGCGGTGTTGTCAGCTTTGGGTCATCCAATGCTTCCTGCACTTTTGAGCGGAACCATGCGTCATAGGCGTCTGGATCTGCGGTCAGTCCCGCCGGCAACCCGCCCTCTGCGGCCACGCGCGTCAAGAGGATGCGTACGGCATCAGAAAGCGTCAGGCCGACGCCCGAGAGTACATCTGAAGCCTGCGCTTTAAGCTGATCGTCAACACGGACATGGATCATAGATGTTTGAGCGGGCATATGAGTCTCCTTTGGTTATTGTTGTATCTCAAATGAGATACGTAATCAAGACAGTGGAAAGTTCCACTCTAGGCCCCCTGCCCCGCAAAAAACTCCGCCAACACCACACTGCCCTTAGCTGTTTCGCGACTGATGAGGGTCGATCCCGCCAGTGACGCCTTTGAGAGCCGCACGAGACTGCCCGTTTCCTCAATGCGGTAGCAGCGCCGTTTTTGACGCCCGCGCCTGTAATGGGTTGCTGTGACGATCTGGCAGGTGCTGCCATCGCTGATCGTCACAGGAGATGCGAGCTTGATCTTGTCGCCCTCTGCGTAATCAGGGATCGCGGCCCATTCCCGACACCGTTGCCGCCAAGCATGGGCGTAGCTGTCGGCGTCCTTCAACTCGGACAGGAGATTGAGGATGCTCAGAGGCGCGCGGGACTCGCAAGGACCAGCGCTTTCCTCCATGTCCTTGTAGCCCCAACACCCGTCGTCGTAGCGCGTCAGAAACACTGCCCCAAAAGTGAATGATTCGTCGTTGTCGGTCACATAGGTCCGATCCTCCAAAGGAGCGGGATCAAGGCTCTCAACCTTTGCGGCTGCATACCACGTCGAGCCAACCTTACTGGCTTTGACCAGTGTCGTGCGGCGCATATCTGTCTCAAATGCGCAAAGACGTGTGATCTCTGCCTTCTCATCGGCGTAGGTCTGAACCCGCCGGTCGGTGTAAAACAACCAGCCCACTATGCTGCCCTCCGGTCTTCTAGCTCCATGAGTGCATCGAGCGGTACGCGGTAGGGTTGCATCGCATCGAAGTCCTCGCAGTTGCCACAGTTCTGCACGATGGCAAAGGTGTCGCAGGCGTCTTTTAAGATCACTCGGAATGTGCCACCCAAGCCTGACGGAACCTCATAGGTTCCGCCAATCAGGAAGTCTGAGGCGCGACGGACGAAGACACGGATGGAATGGCCATCGGTTGCCAATCGAATGGCCCCCTGCCCCCGATCAATGAGAGTTTGCACATCGTCAAGGATGTCCGTGTAGAACTGCCCGGTCAGATCGCGGAACGCCATTTGTCGCTGTGCCATCCAATCGCTGTCCCGAAACGGATTGATGCCGTTCGCGAAGGCAAAGCTGGGATCGGACTGCTCGGTGGTGACAATACGGGTGGTAGAGCCATCAATGCCGTTGGAGCGCAGATGCACGCCGTTCCCAACGATGAGGATCAGGGCGGGTTTGTCGACTGGCCCGTTCCAATTTGGTAGGAAGGTTGAACAGGAGCGCGCATGCGTGATTTGCGCCGCAACAGCTGTCGCGGAGAACTTGAGAATAGCCATGGGGATGTCTTTCATAAACGGCGGCCTGAGCCGCGTGTATCTGGGAGTTGTTGGGGAGTGGGATGACCCGCGTCTGGTTGTTCCCAAGCGCGGGTCACCTCGGTGGATCAGGCGGCTTTTGCCTGAACCGTCTCTGCTTGAGCGGTCTCTTCCGCATCAACAACCAAGCTGACGCCACCGGTCGTTTGCATCATCGGCGGACACCAAGCGGCAACGGCCGCGTGTTGTGCCTCTGTCAGCGTCGCAAATGGCTCTGCGAAAAGCTTGTCGCAAAAGGCAACGATTTCTTTCTTGCTCATGGAGGCAAGTGTCACCGCCTCCTGCGCAAGGCCGAGCTCTTCCCCAAGGATATTGAGCAGCCACGCCTTCTTGAACCGGTTGAATAGCGCCGCGTTCGGGGTCCAATGCGCGCGCACGTCGGGCATGACCTCGATCTCGAAATCGTGCATCAGGCTGTCGCTCTGAACGCTGCGGGCAAAACATGATTGCGTCGTGCTGGCCGTGGCGTAGGCGACCAGCTTCGCCTTCTCGCCTGCTTCAAGTACACGGAACAAAGCAAACTGATCTGCCGGAGACTTCGCCTCATCCGCCCAAGACAGATCGAGCACGTCATACGCCTGGGCCACCTGTTCCAGTGAGGTGCCATCGATCTCGTCCATCTTGGCATGGCTGCGGTATTCCTTGCGGGCCTCGATCTTGATGGCGTGGGTTGCACTCATGGTCCCAAGGACATCCGTGACCAGCTTGAACAGCGTCAGATCAAGCGTGGCTTCGGGATGCAGTGTCATCGCCGCCCCGAGGGCCATTGCCCGCTCTGTCTTGAGGTCTTGGGTCAGCGAGGCGGGATAGACAATTGCGTCTGCGCCCTGCCCTTCGACGTTGTCTGACGTGCCCCCGGCGCTGGTTGTTTGCGCTGTCGCCTCAGGCTTGTCCTCTGGCCGCACCAGGCCGGCATGCAGCGTAATCTCGCCGTTTGACCACGATGCGATAACCCCACCCTGGGCAAGATCGTCTGCACTGTAGGCCTCCTGCAGATCCCGCGCTTCTTCTTCGAGCGCATCCACTTGATCGTAAAGGGCGTTGTAGGCATCCGTCTCGAGGGTATCGTCCTCCATCTCAAGTTGGAGTTTCTCGAGCTCCTCGGTGATCGCATCCACGCGCTTTTGACCAGCGGCGTCAGGCTCGATCGGGCCGGGATAGACGCGACCATATTCTGCCATCGTTGCATAATCGTAGCGCACCAACGCCTCGGCCCACGCAAACCCCATTTGGGCCCGCGCCTCTTCGGCGGCGGCGGTAAGTTTTTCGACCATGATGGCCTCGACCAGTGCGATGTCTTCCAACACCGAATGCTCCTCGAGCAGATCAGCAGCGATGGGACCACCCCGCGCCTCATAGTCCTCGCGCACGAAGGCCCCGATATCGTCGCTCACCTGCACACCGCGGGTCTTGAGCGCCTGACGTACTGTGTAGGCCTGCACATAGCTGTCATCGCCTGTCAGTGCCTCGAACACTTCAAGCTGCACGGCCTGGCTTGGATGGTCCGCAAAAGCCTTCATCGTATCGAGGGTGATTGTCTTGGCGCGGGCGGCGGCGCGGATATCAGGATGGATGAGGCCATAACGCAGGCGACCCTTCACGGCTGCGATAGTAGTCCCGAAGGTCTTGGCGATGGTGTCTGGTGATTGCCCGTCGACCTCCATCATGCGCGCGAAGGCCTCGAACTCGTCGATGGCGTTCATCGGAGCTTGGGTGATGTTCTCGGCCAGCGACAAGGCCGTGGTCACATCGCAGTTATCCGGCACCAAGCGGCATTCGACCTTGGTTTTGTTGGTGAATCCTTTGGCGGTCTTGTCCGCGACCAGTTCATTCAGGGCTGCACGACGTCGGCCACCTGCCAAGACGCCGAACTTGCCATCGATCTTTTGAACCAGCAGCGGTTGGATGATGCCCAGAACGCCGATGCTGGCAGTGAGGTGGGCGATAGCCTCTGTCTCGTAAGTTTCGGGTGAATTGCTGCGCACGTTTGCAGGGTGCGTTGTGAGATCACCAATGGCGACGGAGATGGATTTGAGAGCATATGTCATGTGATATCCTTTTGAGATGTTGCGCCGCTCCGAACATTCGGATCGGCCTGACCAATCCCCGGGTTTGAGGATCACATGACAAAAGGCCCGCTTTCCCTTTGGAGAGGTTCAGCGAGCCTTCAGATTGTGCTTCCTTTACCGGGTTAAGCCCCCTGCCCTACCAGTCGGACGCCATCATGATGGTCAGCACGCGCACGGTGGTAGCGGGATTGTCTGGGGTCTCAGCACCGTAGCGGAAATCGCTATCCGCCTCATAAAGATCAATCTTCCAAAAGATCTTTTGCCCACGGATATCCACAGCTCCAAAATCGTGACACCCGTCTGGATCGTTTTCGGGTTCAAAGACGTCAAAATCGCCAGTGGCTTTGACGGCGTCAGCCATGAAGCCATCCTCGGACTCTGCAAGTGATCGGGTCACATGCATCCGGCCTGCAATGGGCTGATCCGGCGCAATGCCAAGGCAGGCGAGCTTGCGGAAGGCATCATTCTGCGCCGCGATTGCTGCGATGTCGGGGCTTTCGGTTTGAGGGCGTGCGGAAGTGGTCATTGGTCTGTCCTTTCGAGAAAATTGAAAACACAAAACCCAAAGCTTGCTTTCTCTTTGCAATCGCCGGTATGGCCTGGATCGCCCGCCCCACCCTTCAGTTACGCCGCCTTTGCCCCCTGCCCCGCCTCCGATGCGGCGACAAGATAATCACATGCTTTCTGCGCATCCGCCGCATGTTTGAAGATCGCCCGTTTATCAGATCGGAGCACGCGGACCCAATTGTCGAGATAGGCCGCATTCATCTCCAGCGTGTGGGCAGAAAACCCCAGCTTTTGACCCAGAAACACCGTACAGAGCTCCGCCACAATTTCTTCTCGCGCGTAGGCTGTGTTTCCAAACTTCGCATCCCCATAGCTACGGTTGAGCCTATGCCTTGCCTTTGTCCAATGGGCGAGTTCATGACCCCAGACGGAATAGAAATTGAGCGGGTTTTCGAAGTGTTCGATCGCAGGCAGGTAGATCTTATCCAGAACGGCCATATACGACGCCTCGCGACCTGAAAAACTGACAGTCGCGCCAATGGTCTCGAAGAAGGCCTGCATGTGCGGGATTGGTTTGCGTTCTGGGTGATCCAGCAGCTCTGGTGGCTCGGGATGAAAACGGACATCCAACCCTTCGATCTGATCAGCGTTGAACACGCGGTAGGATTTCATGAAGGGGATCGTCTTGGGGTCGTTCGCTTCGTCCTCGGCTGCATCTTTGTTGCGGTCGCGCTCCGTGGTCCCGTAATAGACTACAACAGACGATTTTGATCCCTTGACGATCTTGGCATCCAGTTCATTGGCCTGTCGCAGGGTCATCCAATAGGGCGAGGTATACCCTGCCATCATGGTGCGCATGGTCAGCAAGAAATTGTTGATGCCCTGATAGGGCTCGCCGTTCTGCCGCAGCGGCACCGCACTGCCGCCAACCTGCCAGGGTTTGCGCCAGGGCAGAACGCCCCGATCAATGATGCTGATAAGCTCATTCGTGATTGACGCGGCTGCGTCGAATTTGGGTTTAGATTTTGCCATGAGTGTTCTCCGGAACTGGGAGCGCGTGGTAACCACGCGCGGATTGGAGATTGGTTCGAGGGATTTCCAACGCGGGATGACCGGGCCCACCAGGACCCCTGCCAGACCCCTCCCCCAAACTCCGGATCCGACAAAACCCAAAGCCTGCTTTCACTTTCCCGAGCCAAGAAAATCAAACTTCAGCGCCTTCAGCACTAGACATCGAAAAATCCAGAGTCAGGGCATATCGATGACCGGGAATCTTAAGTTTATTCCGGTTCAGCTGAAAAGTTATGCAACATGCGCCCGGCTCAATGCTGCAATGCAATAAAATCTTAGATCGGCCATTGTGCAGTCGCAGCATGACCCCTATCTTCAATCCTAGAGATTGGTTCTACCTCCTCCCTGAACCAATCGACAATGATAGGCGGCATCCACCTCCTCCCGGATGCCGCCCTTTTTGATTTCACTTTCAAGGATTGTTGTAATAATTCCGCAAGCCTGGTTGGCATTTTGATGCAAATATCGAATTTGGTCGACCGCTCCATGTCCCTTCGCAGGCTGGGCGCTGTATACAGCTGACAATTTCTAGGTTGCCCGCTTGGACATGGATTGATGGCGGCAAAACCTTTATATTATACAGCTTTCCATAAATCGACTGCCATTCCACCAGTCTTGTGGAATGTATTTTGTTTCTTCATCCGCGATGAGAGAGCCTACTAGGACAGCCTCATGATAGAACTTTGTGAGATAAACTGCCTGTCGATAGGGCATCGATCCTTAGTCCGCATTGGCGTCAGAGAACGAAGAGCATCTGAAACATGTAGAGTGACCAACAGGCGCTAGCCTCTACACCCCGATATCAGCAGCAAACCGCAGTTCACGCAATGGACGCACTCGGCGGATGGAATCTTGATAGATATCATGTCCTTTATAGGCATCGAGTGCTTCGGAATCCTCGAATTCTCCGTAAACGACTACGTCGACTTCTTGGCTGATCGGATCGGACTTCCGGTTCGCTGTGATTTCCAACTTCAGAGCATGGGGAATCTCTTTCAGGATCGAAAGCCCCTCCAAAATGTCCGCGACGTTGCGTTCGGATTTGGCGGTAAAAAAGACGATGTGCCGGATCAATTTCTTTGTCCTTAGGTGAAGGTGAGGGAAGGCACCTTTTGCACCTCTAGCTTTGCAGAGGCAAGCGCACCGGATTCTTCCAAAACCCGCCGGGACAACTCAACAGCTAGAACCACGACATATAGGTACTCGATCATTCGGACCGGGCCACCACTACCCGCTTGTCCTTACGTAAACTGCCCCCTAAACATCCTACCACCGGAAATCTCAACGTTGCCGGTTCGACCGCTCTGCCCGGAATGGCTGTAATAACCCGAGGATATTTAGCAATTGCTTGATCAGACCGCGCTGCGCACCGAACTTGCCAATCACTACGATCTTGCCCCGTCCGCTGAACTGGCGGCGGCACATGCTGGGATTTACAGCAAGATGGAGCGGGTGATCTCGCCGCCCGACTGGGCGATCTTCGCCCCCTATGTGGTCGCGATCAACGCGCTGAAGAAACAGCGCAATGCTGTGATCCTGGCCCACAACTACATGACCCCCGAGATCTACCACGGCATCGCCGACGTTGTCGGCGACAGCCTGCAACTGGCGATCGAGGCGACAAAGGTCGAGGCCGATGTCATCGTGCAATGCGGTGTGCATTTCATGGCCGAAACGTCAAAAATACTGAACCCGTCCAAAACCGTGCTGATCCCCGATATGGAAGCAGGCTGTTCGCTGGCCGAAAGCATCACGGCAGAGGGCATCGCCCAGATGCGCGCGCAATATCCCGGTGCGCCTGTGGTCACCTATGTGAACACCACGGCCGCTGTGAAAGCCGCGTCAGACATTTGTTGCACCTCGTCCAATGCCGCGCAGATCGTCGCGGCACAGCAAAGCGATACTGTGATCATGACGCCTGACAAATATCTGGCGCAGAACGTCGCCAAACAAGTACCACAAAAACGTATTGTCTGGTGGGATGGCGCCTGCATCGTGCACGAACGTTTCACCGCGCAGGATTTGAATGATTTCCGCGCATACAACCCCGAAACACGCGTCATCGCGCACCCGGAATGCCCGCCCGATGTCGTGGAAGCTGCGGATTTTTCAGGCTCAACCAGCGGCATCATCGCCTATGTTGAACGTGAGCGCCCCGCGCAGGCGATGCTGGTGACCGAATGCTCGATGGCCTCGAATATCTCCGACAGCCTGCCGGACGTCGACTTTGTAGGGCCATGCAACATGTGCCCTTACATGAAAAAGATCACCTTGGAAAAAGTGCTGTGGACCCTGCACACAATGCAGGGGGCGGTCGAAGTGGATGCTGCCGTGGCAGACAAGGCGCGCATCGCCGTAGAGCGCATGATTGATATGTCACGCCAATTGGCCGGCTGATCGCATGAAGCGTATCGACACGGGTCGCGTTGTCATCGTCGGCGCGGGACTTGCAGCGCAGTATGCCGCACTGCATCTGGCACCGCGCCCGGTGTTGATGATCTCGCCGGAACCGTTGGGACAAGGCGCATCCTCGGCTTGGGCGCAGGGCGGCGTGGCCGCGGCGATGGACCCGGCAGACAGCGCCGCCGCCCATGCCCGTGATACGGTACAGGCCGGCGCAGGCACGGTGGATGCGCAGGTCGCGCAATCTGTGACTGACGAAGCACGGACGCATATCGTGGACCTGACAGAACTTGGTACCCTCTTCGACCGGACCCCGAAAGGGGGATACGTCATGTCGCGCGAGGCGGCACATTCCTTTGCCCGCGTGGTGCGCGTACGCGGCGATCAGGCCGGGGCCGAAATCATGCGCGCCCTCACCGCACAGGTGCGCGCCGCTGCACATATTCAGGTTCTGGAGGGCGTGATGGCCACCGGCCTTGAGTTGGCGAACGGTGCCGTGTGCGGCCTCGAGGTAATACACTGCACCAACGGTCAATCCGCGCCCTGTCTGATCCGTGGGGCCGCCGTTTTGCTGGCGGGCGGCGGCTCTGGCGGCTTGTTCGCGCTCACAACAAATCCGCCGCGCGTGCGCGGTCAGGTGATCGGCATGGCAGCACGGGTCGGCGCGGTGATCGCAGATGCCGAATTCGTGCAGTTCCACCCCACGGCCATCGACTGCGGCCTAGACCCCGCACCATTGGCCACCGAAGCCCTGCGGGGCGAAGGCGCCGTCCTGATCAACCGCCACGGCATCCGGTTCATGCAAGAGGCCCATCCCGACGCCGAACTGGCCCCGCGCGACATCGTGGCCCGCGCGGTCTTTGCCCAAACCCAGGCAGGTCTAGCCCCGGCGTTGGACACGCGCACGGCCTTGGGTACACGCCTGTCACGTGATTTTCCCGCTGTCGCGGCGGCCTGCCAACAATCGGGACTGGACCCGCTGGTCACCCCGATCCCCGTGGCAGCCGCCGCACATTACCACATGGGTGGCATTGCGACCGATGCGGCGGGGCGCACATCACTGGAGGGCCTTTGGGCCTGCGGCGAGGTGGCATCGACCGGCTTGCACGGCGCGAACCGGCTCGCATCGAACGGACTGCTCGAAGCCTTGGTTTACGGGCGGCGCGCTGCGGTTGACATGAATGCCGTCCTTGGACCTATTCCAAAGCAACAGGCGGGTGTCACCTTGCCCGATCTGCCCCCCGGAACAGCGCCGCGCAGCGACCTTGTGAACCGGCTGCGCCAGACGATGACGCATGGCGCAGGCGTAATCCGCACCGCCCAAGGGCTACAACGCTCCCTAAGCGAGATCGCCGCAATTGAAGCGGACCAACCCGACAGCACCGCCTTGGCAAACATGACCGCAACCGCAACGTTGATTGCATCGGCGGCGCTGAGACGGCGCGAAAGCCGTGGGGCGCATTTCCGGTCCGACCATCCCGAATGCGACGGCGCAACCGGCACGCGTTCCTTTCTCACACTCACCGAAGCGCGTTCCGCCGCACCACTGGAGACGACATGACGCACGCCCCCCTGCCCGACCTCATCCTTGAACCGCTGGTCCGCGCCGCATTGATGGAAGACCTTGGCACCTATGGCGACATCACCACGCGCACGGTGATCCCCGCTGATACACACTATACCGCGCGCCTGAACGCGCGGGCAGACGGGGTTTTGTCAGGCCTACAAATCGCGGCGCTGGCGTTCCGGCTGATCGACCCGGATCTAAAGGTCACCGCCCACAAAAGCGACGGCGACAGCATCGCGTCCGGTGATGTGCTGATGCAGATCGAAGGCCGCGCAGCATCTATCCTGTCGGCCGAGCGGGTGGCTCTGAACTTTGCCGGGCGTCTTTCGGGCATCGCCACATTGACCGCCGACTTTGTGGCCCAGACAAAAGGCACCGCCACGCGCATCACCTGCACCCGCAAAACCACACCAGGTTTGCGACTGGTCGAAAAACAGGCCGTGCTGCACGGCGGTGGGTTCAATCATCGGTTCTCCCTCTCGGATGCGATCATGATCAAGGACAACCATATTGCAGCAGCCGGCGGTATCCGGTCTGTGTTGCAAGCCGTAAAGGTCCAAGCGTCGCATATGGTCAGAACCGAAATTGAAGTCGACCGACTGGACCAGTTGCAAGAGGTGCTGGACGAAGGAGGCGCGGATGTGGTCCTGCTGGACAACATGGACACGCCAGCCCTGCGGGATGCTGTCAAGATGAATGCCGGTCGTCTGATACTCGAAGCGTCGGGCAACATGCGCATCGACCGCATCGCCGAGGTCGCAGCGACGGGCGTCGATTACATCTCGTCAGGGGCGCTGACACATTCCGCAAAGACGCTCGACATCGGGCTGGACTTTTAATCAACAAAGCATCGTGCTGTTAGCGCAATAATATTACGCTGCGCTTGCAAAGCACCCCCGGGCCTCCTAGATGATTGACCTAGCGTAAACTTGGGATGTTGAAATGAGCCGACCTGCACAGAACAAAGCGTTGAACGCCGCCGACATTCTTGCCCGCAAAGGTTCGACGCCACTGGTTTGTCTAACCGCCTATACCACACCTGTGGCGAAACTCGCAGATGAACACTGCGATCTTGTGTTGGTGGGCGACAGTGTGGGGATGGTGCTGCACGGTCTGACCTCGACCCTCGACGTGACCCTGGACATGATGACCTTGCACGGGCGTGCGGTGGCGCGGGGCACCGAGCGAGCGTTGATGGTGATCGACATGCCTTTTGGCAGCTACGAGGAAAGCCCGGCCCAAGCGTTTCGCAACGCCGCACGGCTGATGGCAGACACCGGCGCCGGTGCCGTCAAACTGGAGGGTGGACGGCACATGGCCGATACGATCCGGTTTCTGACCGAACGCGGCATCCCCGTGATGGCACATATCGGGCTGACCCCGCAGGCGGTAAACGCCATTGGCGGCTACAAGGTGCAAGGCCGTGGAACAGATGCAGCGCGTATTCGGGACGACGCCCAAGCCGTTGCGGATGCCGGTGCGTTTTCTGTGGTTCTGGAAAAAGTCCCCGCCGCCTTGGCCGACGAGATTACGGCCCAAGTTTCCATCCCCACAGTCGGCATAGGCGCATCAGCAGGGTGCGACGGCCAGATCCTTGTGATTGATGACATGCTGGGTCTGTTCGACGCCTTCAAACCGAAATTCGTCAAACGCTATGCCCATCTGGCCGCAGATGCATCCACAGCCATTGAAACCTATGCCGCTGAAGTCCACGCGCGCACCTTTCCTGCCGCCGAGCACGTATTCACTGACCAAGGACCCGCCTCATGAAAACCATCCGCCGTAAATCCGAATTGCGTGACCTGACAAACAGCTGGCGCCGGGCGGGGGAAACGATTGGTGTGGTTCTAACGATGGGTGCCCTGCATGACGGCCACCTGAGCCTGGTCAAAGCTGCCCACAGCCGCGCCGACCGCGTGATCGTGACAATCTTTGTCAATCCGCGTCAGTTCAACAACCCCGAAGACCTGGCAAAATACCCCAAAACCGAAGACAATGACGCCCGCATCCTCGGACCCCTTGCGATTGATGTGCTCTATATCCCCGACCCTGAGGAGATTTACCCCACGGGTTTTTCCACCACGATTTCCGTGACCGGTGTCAGCGACGGGCTGTGCGGCGGCGACCGGCCCGGCCACTTCGATGGCGTGGCAACCGTCGTGACCAAGTTGCTGCTACAGACCGATGCGGATTGTACGTTCTTCGGAGAGAAGGATTACCAGCAGCTTCAGGTGGTTCGTCGTGTCGTCGCCGATCTTGATTTGAAGACCGAGATTGTCGCCTGCCCCACTGTTCGTGAAGACGATGGCCTTGCCATGTCTTCGCGCAATCTGCGACTTGGTACCGAGGCGCGTGAAGTGTCGCCTGTGATCGGACGTGTGCTAGAGAGCGCGGCCAATGTGATCAGTCAGGGCGGCAACGTCGCGCAGGCGCTTGAGACCGCCCGTCAGGCCCTGCTCGTCGCTGGCTTTGATGCCGTAGATTATTTCGAATTGCGCGACGATCACGACTTACAGCCGTTGATGTCAGCAGACCGTCCCGGGCGTCTGTTCGTCGCTGCTTGGCTGGACGGCGTGCGGCTAATTGATAATACGCCGGTCAAAGCCGTATTTAACGCGCCTATAGATCGCAGAAAAATACCTGAACCCGCCTGACGTCAGCCGAATGCGACTTTCCAAATTAGGATATCGCTGCAGAATTGAAAAGCCCAGCACATCCACGTCAATACCTCAGAAGCTGCTGCAAACACGCGTGGCGGTAGCCAAAGACCCGTCAAGATAGGAATAGAGCACTTGAATTCGACCGCGCCTCCAAAGTTCCCACCTATTGAAGGGCTTTCGATCGACGATGCACGCCCGATCTTGCGGACAGCAAATCGAGGGGGCGGCATTGGCATCGAAGAAGTAATTCAAATTATGGACTGCGACGCGCACCGTGCCGACAAGGTTTTGCGTGCCATGGCTATGGCAGGTTACCTGAATCCGAGCATCGAACCCGGACAAGTCTTCTGGTGGGAGCGGACACTACTGGGCAACAGGCTCGCGCTTGAGAAAAAGCGAAAGCGGTTTGGTCGCGCCAAGGTGGACATGACAATCGCGGAACTAGTTGAACGCGCAAAGCTGATCAATTCTGATCAGACCCGCCTACAACGGATCACCCTTCGCCTCTTTGGAAGCGCCCTTGAAGATCGGGTCGATTACGGTGACGTAGATGTCGCGATCAAATATCACCAACGCCAGCTGCCGGAAAAAATTAACAACCAAATTGTCGCCGATCTTGAAGGGCGGCAAAGCGATCACGAAAGACAAACAATCCTCGGCCGACTGAGTGGGGCGGAGATACAGGACACACGAGAAATCCGTGCGCTGCTGACCAAAGGCTTGCCCCACGTCGCACTTATGTCAGATGATCCAATGACCTTGGGGACGCCATTCCGATGGTTGGTAAACCATGATTTGGTGGCAGACACGCCCGCTGAAGTTTCGGCTGAAATCATACGCCCGAATGTTCCGCCCCAACTGGAACAAGAAGTCTCGATCCCATTTCCCGCCGAAACGCTCGTCAAAGCGCGGCAAAGAGAACTGACACCGACATCCAAGGTTTCAACCAAGGGATTGAGCATTTGGGTGGAGGATGCGGCAAAGCTTGAAGAAGCGCTGTGGACGCCAAAGACGTCGCGAAAGGGTATACTCGAACCCAACGATCTGAGAGACGACGCCCATGTCAAATTTGCCGGGTTCCAGCATTTATGTAGCGTCTGGACAGAGCCAATCGGCGGCGTCGAGATGCTTCAGCAGGCCCTTGAATGGTGCGAAGAACACAAGGTCTGGGTACGTGATTTGTTCCCGCGTGTCTCAATTCTGCGTAGTGACAGAGCCCATGTTATTCGGCTGGGACGTGTTGGGGAGCTGATATACTTTAAAATAGGGGCCAATGCCATCCAGGGCAGTCTACTTCCCATCAACCGAACCCGTGTGTCGCAGATTGAACTGGCGGGTGCTTACGCTACCGCAAGGGCACTTGCCAAAATGTATCGCGAAGCAAACTGCTCGAAAATGCAGCCCTTCTCGGCCGAGTTATTTATCCCATGGGTAACGCGAGATCGCCTACCCGATTTCCCAAAGATGCTGAAAGCGGGCGAATTCCAGAAGGATGCGTTTAAGGGGCTCGTAGACGTTCGGCTCTTCGAGCCACGATAAGTGTCAGCGGCGCGTCTGGACCGCAAATCTCGGAAGGCAATACAAACTTAATTGTTATGGCAGGGTGAGACCAGACTGCAGCTTTCCCAGAGACGCGGCGTCAACCAGTAGTGATAATGGGTCCCTTTATCGTTACCGGCTCAGCGGTCTTCACCGAGTACAATTCCGGTTACGATAGCTGTGACTTATGTTGCCTAAGTTACCGGAAGGAAATAGGCGTGTCGTCGTTGTCGTGGAAGAGATAGCCCAAATCCTTGCAACAAATTCTGCTTCCCCTACCCGCGTCACTATGTAAAAAAGCAACCTAGCTGACATTGATGAATTCATAGATTAAGTTCTCTTTTTGTTCGCAATACACATGAAGGGGCGTAACACATCATGGCCAAGCCATATGCATCGGAAATGAAGCAGCTAAACGAGACCCTGGACTGGCTTTGCCAAGCTGATATTTCGGGGTTGATCAAATCTCTTAAGGCCTCAAGCGATCTTCCAATGGTCGCGATAGGATCAGGCGGCTCATTGTCTGCGGCCCACGGATTGGCGACCAATCACCGACAGTTTGCCGGAAGGCTTTCAAATGTCGCGACACCTCTCGAGGTCGTACGAGAGCCCATCGATGAGCAAACAGCGAACTGGTTGCTAAGTGCGGGTGGTCGCAACGTCGATATCTTGGCTGCAGCAAAAGCATTGATCGACCGTGAACCTAAACAATTGACCGTCGTGACAGGCCGCGACGACACCAAACTGACAGAGCTTTGTCGCGCTCATCCTTTCGTCGATCTGCATATTTTTCCACCCCCCGCAGGCAAGGACGGGTTTCTGGCCACAAATTCTCTGCTTGGGTTTACTGGTCTTTTGCAGCGGGCTTACACCTCATTGTTCGGTCAACCCGAGGACTGGGATAGGATAGTTTCTGTCTTGAGATCGATGAGTGATCCAGCATTCTCTCATCGCTTGGATTTAGATGAGCAAGCCGCGCCTTTGTGGCGACGCACTACGACAGTCGTCCTCTATGGCCCCTCAACACGGCTGGGCGCGATGGATATTGAGTCCAAATTTACCGAAGCGGCACTCGGCTCAATCCAGTTGGCCGACTTTCGCAACTTTGCACATGGGCGGCATCATTGGCTTGCGAAGCGTGGTGATGACAGCGGTGTGCTAGCGTTGGTTGCACCAGAAGACAAAGCGCTAGCCGACAAAACAATGGCACTTTTGCCAGAAGATATTCCGCAGCTCTCGCTTGACCTGCCTGGTGGCGGTGCAGCTGGCTTGGCCTCATTGCTCGCTGCATTCAAATTCACAGCACTTGCAGGCCTCGCACAGGGCATTGACCCCGGTCGTCCGGGCGTTCCGATGTTTGGGCGCAAACTATACAAACTGACGCCGCCAAAGATCTCCAAGCAGAAACCACCATATGGGCTCTCGGGCCGTGATATTGTCGCGATTGAACGCAAAACCAAGCAGCCCGTAGATCAATTAATGCGCTCAGGATCTCTGCAGTCCTGGCAAAATCACCTAAACAGTTTTCGTGATGGGCTTCTTAAGGAAGCCTTCGATGCGATTGTGCTTGATTACGACGGCACCATTGTTGAAACACGTTCACGCCTTGATCCACCCAGTGAGGGCATTGTCAAAAAGCTCATCGAAATGCTTGAGGCAGACATTTGGGTCTGTTTGGCGACTGGGCGAGGTAAGTCCGCACGGATTGATCTGCAGAAATGCATCCCGAGCGCCCATTGGGACAAGGTTCTCTTGGGGTACTATAATGGAGCTGAGGTGGGCTCACTGAGTGACGATTTAGTCCCCAATGGCGAGGCAAGAGCCGAAGGCGATCTTCATCTAGCTTCAGAACTGTTGAACGCCAACGGCTTGATTTGTGATGTTTCTGAGCAAGAAGACAGAAACCATCAAATCACGCTGACGGCCAAAAGTAGTTACAGTGCCGATAATTTGCATGAAAGCGTTGTTGAGCTTCTGTCTGTCGCAGGCTTGGCGGAACTGACGGTGGTCAGGTCAGGGCATTCGATTGATATCTTGGCGCTTGGGGTATCCAAGCTTAACGTTGCTGATGCTGTGACGCAAAAGATCCCCAATGCGGCGATCCTATCTATCGGGGACAGTGGCGGCTTGAATGGAAATGATCATGAACTTTTGACCCGTCCTCATTCTTTGAGTGTCGACAAAATCAACGCTGACCCGAAAACGTGCTGGAACCTCGGGGCGCAAGGACAGCGTGGCCCCAATATTTTGGCTGAATATCTCGATGCCATCATCTGCTCAGAGGGTTCCTTTAAGTTTCGCTCGGGGGCACTGAAATGAACCAGGACCTTGCACTGAGAGTCATGAGCGACATCATGCAGTGGGACGATGACGAGTCGCGCAAGGAATTTCGCTGGCTCAAACTTATGGCCCGCCTCAAGTATGACGGTTATCGCGACTTCCAGGCGGGCATGCGATTTACCGAAAGCTTGGCCACGTGGCTGCAGCAGTTCGATCAAGAAGAGCGCAAGGACGCCTACAGGTTCGTCAAAGAACGTATGGTTTATGTAGGTCCTGGAGAGGTCCGGCGTCTTGTTGAGCAGTTTTTTCCAAATACAATCCGCCAGCGGATTGTTCAAACTGTCGCGTCAAACCTTGGCATAAAACCCTATACCGTTCTGACAAACCCGGATGCCGCGGCGGCGATCAAGCGGCTTAGCCGCCAGACACTTGTTCTGGGCTTAAGTGACGGCGCACGAATGGACATCGTGCGCCATGCCAATGTGGGTCGTCTCAGCAATGAACAGCTTGTTCTCGCGCCACAAATCGACACCGAAAAGTGGAAGGATCTTCTCAAAAACCTGCGCGAAGATCTTGAAGACCCAGATGCACTTTTCAAGATCATCTACCTTGTCGATGATTTTGCGGGCACAGGCACGTCCTTCCTGAGATACAAAGAGAAAGACAAAAAGTGGTCGGGGAAGCTCAATCGTTTCAGGACATCTCTGTTCAATGCGATCAGTGATCCTGAAGTTGGAAACATTGTTGCGCCTGACTGGCAGCTCTGTGCACATCACTATATGGCAACAGCAAACGCAAAGGATAAAATGATCGCTAGCGAAAACACTGCTCGCAAAGATATGAAGCACAAAAACTGGCCCGAAGAAGTTCATTTGTCATTTGCAATGGTTTTTGACGAGAAATTGCCAATCTCAGCAAGCACAGACGATGCATTTACCGCACTAGCTAACAAGTACTATGATCCCGTCATTGAGACCAAACACACAGCTGTTGGTGGTGTTAAGCATCTTGGCATGGGATACGGGGGATGCGCCCTACCGATAGTGCTTGAACACAATACCCCCAATAATTCAGTAGCCTTACTTTGGGCTGAAACTAATGGCGAAACCAAAGACGGCGTCACACCACCCGCCATGCGTCCTCTATTTCGTCGACGCCAACGGCATGTGTGAGGCTTAGACATGGCAAATCCCTTTGAAAAAAGAGCATCTGAATACCGTCGTGACGACGAGGCGTTCTTGCCACTGGTGACGCCGGATCCGCTCATCACTTTCTTCAAGAAACACGCGGATGACGGTAAATTATATGACCAGCTATCAGTCATTATTGGAGCGCCGGGCAGCGGCAAAACCACCATTGCGCGGCTCTATCAATATTCGACTCTAAAAACGCTGCTTCGGCACGAAAGCCAGATCAACTTCAAACCCTTGGTCGATACGTTGACACAATGCGGTGCGATAAAAGACAGGCAGCCCATCCTCCTTGGGGGTCGAGTTCCACTTGAGTCCGAATACCGAGATTTTTGGGAGTTCCCCTACCCTGATGATCTAAAGTGCAAACTGATGTTTGCACTCATCCAAAGCAGGACGATCCTGTCATGGATCAGCAACCTAACGAACACAGGTGTTGAGCTGGACCAAATCTCGATTGTGCCGCGTGGTGATGCAGTCGCCGCATTGGCAGCGATCGGCGGCATTGGCGGACGCGATCTGTTCCATAAGGCGCGCGCGATCGAAGAGCAGATTTACAGCATCTCTGCCGCATTGCTGCCACCTGCAATCGGTGACATCGATGATGAAGCTGCCGCAGCTTATCACCCATTTGATGTCATTGAGCACTTCGAGATCACCGTCGATGGAAATACCAAGGTTTTGCGCCCGCTGGTGATATTTGATGATGCCCACAACTTGCATCCAGAACAGTTCACGGCGTTTCGGGAGTGGTTAGCAAGGCGTGAACTCAAGATCTCGCGGTGGGTCTTAACCCGCATGGATGCTCTATCGCCGGAAGATGTTTTGTTGGCCCAAAGTGAAGGTAATACCACGCGTCCGGGCCTAAAGGACGCACGCGAGTTGAACGTTATTTGGATGCAGAGCCAAGATGATCGCTTCGGCAAACGCAAAGCCTTTCGCAAAATGGCTAAAGGGATGGCTACCCGCTACTTGCGCCAGATGGACGTGTTCTCGCGTCGCGGCATTTCAGATTTGGCGGACTTCATCGGCACGCAACCGGATATGATTTCGCCAAGCAAACTCGAGACCTTGGCAGGTTCGATCGACACCATTCAGCAAAAGAATGGAATATCTGATAAACGTCGAAAGACCCTTGAAGCCCAGATCTCAGAATATCTGTCTGGAACTGGTCACGAAAGTAAGGACGTGGCGCTTGCTATCCTTTCAATCCTGTTTCACCGGTATCTCAATCGCGTGCCCCAAAAGGGTCTCTTTGATGATCAAGAAGACGATGTTGAACCTAACAGGCCTCTGACGGTTGATGGTGGTATCGCGGATGGCGCAAAGGTGCGTCTTCTTCATGATTTTGATCGTCCTTACTATTACAATATCGACGCGTTGTGCGATGCCAGTTCTGAGAATGCCGAACAGTTTCTGCATCTCGCATCGACACTCGTGACTCAGGCTGAAACTCAGCTGATCCGCGAAAAACCAGCTTCGTTGTCTAGCAGAGATCAAAATCGGCTACTTCGAAAGAAAGCTGGTGAAATTTACCGAGGCTGGGACTTTCCTCACAACAGAGAGGTCAAATTGCTGGCCGAAGGAATTGCCAAACAATGTGTTGCAAAGTCCCTTGAAGGGAATGCGTCGCTGGGTGGCGGTGCTGGTGCAGGCGCCTTTGGCATTCTTCAAGAAGAATTCGATCAAATACCAAAAAAATATGAAGAGTTGGCTCGGGTCCTGAAATTTGGAGCGGCTTACAACGCTTTCGTCCTTGTTCAAAACCACAGCACCAAAAATAGGATGTGGTGCCAGATTGAACTCTGCGGAGTTCTGCGTGTGCACTTCGGCTTGTCGCAAACACGTGGCGGATTTTTGGAACGCAAGACTGACGACCTGTTGTCGTTGTTGAAGCAAAATTGAGGGGTGCGGGCTGTTGAGGTGGGATCAATGCATCGCCCATTTTGGGCAGGAAGTAGCTGAGTTTGCTCAGGACTATTTTGCGGCAGAGAATCGCAAAATCTTGCTGATCGCAGGCGCTGGCTTTGATCCAAGATCAACACTAGTTGCACAGTGCCTTGTGGACGCAGGTACGGCGCTCGATGCGGTCCTGATCAAGGAGATCAGACCGAAGCCAAGGCAAAACCTCAGAGATCTTGCTGAAGGGAACAAGTCCGATCTCGAAGAACTTTTGCAGAACAGCAAAGTCATTGAAATTGAGATTTTCGGTACTGACAACGCCGTTGTAGGAGGCCGTAACGCTGTGAAAGCGCTTCATGACCTGAATTACGGCGATTTCACCGACGTAGTGGTTGATATCAGTGCGCTTTCGATCGGGACGAGCTTTCCAGCGATCCGGTACCTTACGGAAAGAATTGATGCCGGATTAAAGCCGGGGAATTTGCATGTTTTTGTCACCCATAATCCGTCTTTGGATACTGCAATAACACATATTCCCAGCGATGCTCCCGGCTACATTCATGGTTTTCGTGGTGGTACTTCGCTGGATAGTTCTTCGAAAGCTGCAAAACTGTGGTTGCCTCAGTTGGTACCCGGTCGCAGACCCGCATTAAACGCGTTGCACAGCTATGTGGAACCACATGACACGTGCCCTATCGTTCCTTTTCCGGCAGCTAACCCACGGCAGGTCGATATTCTGGCGGAAGAATACATCGTCGAACTCGAAAGCGCATGGTCGGTAGATACCCGGAACTTGGTCTATGCCGATGAGTCGAATCCGTTGGATTTGTACCGGACCATCTTGAGCCTACACGAATTGAGACAGCGCGTGTTTCAAGACATCGGTGGTTCATTGATGGTCTTGTCTCCCCTTGGAAGCAAGATTATGGCCATCGGAGCGCTCTTGGCTGCGATGGAGAGGAACCTACCTGTCGCATATCTAGAGGCCATCGGGTATGATATGGTGATTGGACCAATGCAAGGTGACGCTGAACAAAAGCTTGTTCATCTCTGGTTGGAAGGTGACGCCTACCCCCAGCCACGGCCCAAACTAAAAAGTAACGGAAGTACCAAAAATGACCTTAAATGAAGCCCCCAAAGCCTTTGGTGCTGGTCTGATTGCTTTGGATCTGGTGCTCGGAATGGACCCAGCCGCGCCTGTAAAATCTTGGACGGGCGGAACATGCGGAAACGTGCTCTCGATTCTGGCATTTCTTGGCTGGAAGTCATTCCCCATCGCTCGGATGAACGGTGATGCGGCCTCTAAGCGTGTTTTGGCTGACTTGGCAAAATGGGGCGTCCAATTAGATTTTGCCCAATGTGAACCTACAGGTCATACGCCTATTATTGTCCAGCAGATCAAGTCTGATCGCGATGGTAACCCGACCCACAAATTCTTGTGGGCTTGTCCATCTTGCGGAAAACATTTGCCCCGCTTCAAGGCTATAACCCAAGCCGCTGTTACCGTGGTAGCACCGCATATGGAGGACGCCTCAGTCTTCTTTATGGATAGGCTGTCACGCGCGATGCTGACACTCGCAAGACAAGCGTCCGACAACGGCGCTGTGGTGATCTTTGAGCCGTCGGCCAAATCCGATCCGAAGCATTTTGCCGAAGCGTTGGAAATTGCACATATTTTGAAATATGCTGACCAGCGTTTGGCCGATGCAGGCAATGTGTTGAATGATAACAGTTCTGTTCTTCTTGAGATCCAAACCTTGGGTGAACATGGCCTTCGTTACCGCTCTAAAACGGACGGAACGGTTCAACCATGGACGCCGATGAGTGCATTTCAATCCATACGGCTAGAAGACACATGCGGATCAGGCGATTGGTGTACAGCTGGTATCATTCACAAGCTGGCCGCCGGGGGATTTGAAAGTTTCAGCAAACTGGGACCAGAGGATTTTTCGGAAGCCCTTACTTTTGGACAGGGTCTTGCTTCTTGGAACACACGATTTGAAGGAGCCAGAGGCGGAATGTACTCCATGACTTTTGGTGAATTTGAAGAACAGGTTTCAGATATTTTGGGGGGTGATGTTCGAAGCCTTCCTGAAAAACCAATGTCTAGGGACGTTCAAGAATCCGTAGATTGTCCCGCCTGCGCCTCACAAGCGGCGTGATTTGAAAAAGACAGATCGCTGTAGGCTTTGGCTCTACTGCCTAAAGCAAATTGCATTTAACCTGAGGCATATCGGCACAGAAATTAAGGTCACCACGACATCTGGGTGTCAGTCGTCTAGCAGATCACGAATTGGCTCGTTGGCCACCGGTGTCCACTTTTCGAGACGTTGTGCAACTTCACAAAAACAAAGAGAAAACGCGACCCGCGCGCGAGCAAGATTAACCGCTTGGCCAAGACTTCCGGAATGAACTATCTCACTTCGCGCATAATAGATTGCCTTGACGCTTCTCTTATAACTTCCGACTTTTGGCACACCCTTCAAGCAAATACCGACACGTCTCTCAATATGGTCGGCGACACCTCGCTTGTAACAATCGGTGAGCAAGGTTTCGAAAGCGACAGCGAGCGATACGACAGCATCGGCCTCATCCTTATTTGATCCGAACGAGGCGCGAAACCAGTCAAGGGCCGTGACCAACCTTTGATACAAGCGATTCTCGGCTTTTGATCGCGTCGTGAGATGGACATGACGCAGATATCCGCGCTCGATAACGCCCAATGCTGCTGTCACCCTGACCTCCAATCGCTTCATCCGCGATGTCGCTAGCTTCTTTGTAGAGATAGTCGCTGCCAGATCAGAAAGACGAGCCAATTCGAGGGGTGCGACGTTCATGGGCACCCTTCTAGTCGAGATCGCTCGTCCCTGCCCGGGGATTGCCTCCCCAATTAGGTAGTGACGTATGTCCAGCGTCTCAAAATTGTTTACATGTGCGGAAGAATGAAATCGTTCGACTTCGTCGCCTGTCTCCGAAGATAGGGCGTGCAGCATCAGCAACGAGGAGACCGCCATTCTAATCTTGAGTGTGTAAACGAACTGGTTCTCATACATATCACCGCTGTAGGAGATCAACTTAACCAACATCAGTGGGTTGGTCGCAAACCATTTGGCACTATGCGTGTTGATTTGCGCTGAGAACTGACCCGGTATTTTCACCGAGATTTGACCCACCTTTGTTTATGTATCAGCGGTTACGTGTTGGTCAATGTTGGCTTGTCCTTTCGTTTTTTCTTTGCAGCCTCTGAGCTGGCTTTGAAGCGGTAGCTGTCGTTTCCAGTTTCCAGGATGTGGCAGCGGTGTGTGAGGCGATCCAGAAGCGCGGTTGTCATCTTTGCATCTCCAAAGACCTGGGCCCATTCTGAGAAGCTGAGGTTGGTGGTTATGATGACGCTGGTCCGCTCGTAGAGTTTGCTCAGTAGATAGAACAGTAGTGCGCCGCCGGATGGACTGAACGGCAAGTAGCCAAGTTCATCCAAAATCACGAGGTCAATTTTGGTCATCATCTCTGCCATCTTTCCGGTCTTGCCGAGCGCCTTTTCCTGTTCTAGCGCGTTGACCAGTTCGACGGTTGAGTAGAAGCGGACCTTGCACCTGTGATGTTCAATGGCCTGAACACCGATGGCGGTCGCGACATGGCTTTTGCCCGTTCCAGGCCCGCCGATGAGCACGACGTTCTCAGCGTTCTCCATGAACTCGCACCGATGCAGTTGCTTGACGGTCGCTTCATTGATGTCACTAGATTTGAACTCAAAGCCTGCGAGGTCCTTGTATGACGGAAAGCGGGCCACCTTTGTCTGGTATGTGATTGAGCGCACTTCCCTTTCGGCAATCTCCGCTTTGAGCAGTTGGGACAACATAGGTGTTGCGGCCTCAAAAGAAGGCCCGCCTTGGGCGACCAAATCTTCTACGGCGTTTGCCATGCCATAGAGCTTGAGACTGCGCAGCATGATCACGATTGAGGCTCCTGCTGGGTCATGACGCATGGTACTTGCCCCCAGCCTGTCTCAGATCATCATAGCGGTCCACGTTTGCCTTTGGCGCTGTTTCCAATGCGAGTGCATCAGGTGGATCGACCTCTGGGAGATCAGTGTGCGTTCCGTCTATCAGCCGGTGCAACAAGTTCAGAATGTGGGTTTTGGTTGGCACGCCAGCCTCCAACGCCAATTCTACGGCACACAGAACGGCATTCTCATCATGGTGCAAAACCAATGACAGGATATCGACCATCTCGCGGTCACCACCTTCTCTGCGGTGCATGTGACCTTGCAAGTTGCGGAAGGCCTCTGGCATCTCAATGAACGGTGCTCCGTTGCGCAAGGCACCGGGTTTACGTTGGATTACAGCGAGATAGTGGCACCAGTCGTAGATAACACGACCAGGTTTGCGGTGTGATCAGGGACTGTCCTGAATTTTGTGCTCTGGCGTGGTAACTTCTCTATAAGGAGACCCACGTATGAGCATCGACAAAGAACTATTAGACCAACTGATGGAAGGCCGGTCGTCTGGCGACCTATTCGGCAAGGATGGCATTCTTGCTGAGTTGACCAAAGCATTGGCAGAACGCGCTTTAACGGCTGAGATGGAGGAACATCTTGGGGGAGAGCGCGCAGAAGGTGTCGCGGAGGGCAAGAACCATCCGCCCAATCGTCGTAATGGCAGCAGCCAGAAGACTGTGACCACCGACAGTGGGAAGGTCATCCTGGACATTCCGCGCGACCGCAACGGCACCTTTGATCCGCTGTTGATCGCCAAGTATCAGCGTCGTTTTCCCGAGTTCGACCGCAAGATCGTCAGCATGTATGCACGCGGAATGACGACCCGTGAGATCCAAGGGCACATTGAAGAGATTTACGGCTTTGAGGCATCACCCAGCTTGATATCGGCGATCACCGAGGCCGTGATGGACGAGGTTACCGCCTGGCAGAGCCGGCCACTGGAACCCTGCTATCCGGTGGTGTTCATGGACGCGATCCGCGTCAACATCCGCAGTGATGGAGCGGTCTCGAACAAGGCGGTCTTCGTAGCCTTGGCGATCCGCCCAGACGGCACCCGAGACGTTCTGGGGCTGTGGTTCCAGGCCAACGAGGGTGCCAAATTCTGGGCAAAGGTTCTGAATGATCTACGCCACAGGGGCGTTCAGGACATCTTGATTGCCGTGGTCGACGGCCTCAAAGGCTTCCCCCAGGCCATTGAGGCGGCTTTCCCGGAAACCCAAGTTCAGACGTGCATCGTTCATTTGCTGCGCCACTCTATGAGCTTTGCCAGCTACAAGGACCGTAAGGCCGTGGCGACAGCCCTGAAGGCGGTCTACACCGCCTTGGACGTCGAAGCCGCAGAGGCTGCGCTGGCCGAGTTCGAGGAGAGTGATATGGCCAAGCGCTATCCGGCCATTGCACCGAGCTGGCGCCGAGCCTGGAACGAGGTGATCCCGTTTCTCGGCTACCCGCCCGAAGTGCGCCGACTGATTTACACCACAAATGCCATAGAAGCCCTGAACTCGAAAATTCGGCGTGCGGTGCGAACCCGCGGCCACTTCCCGAGCGATGAAGCTGCGGCAAAGTTGATCTACTTGGCGCTCAATGCTACTTCAGCCGAGTGGAAGCGATCTGTGCGTGAGTGGCACCGCGTCAAAAGCCAACTCGCCATCATGTTCGAAGAACGCTTTCCCATGGCGTAACTAAAGGCGTCAGGGCACAAAATTTCGCACACTCCCTGATCAAGAGGTTCTGGCTGGTCAGTTGTTTTTGAAGACGCTGCAATCGCCGCTCATCTTGGGCTTCGATCAGATCATGAACCAAGGCTGCCGCCGTTGTGAAGCGTACTTTCAACCCGCGTTGACATGCAGCCAATCCAAGTCCCAAAGCGATGTGCGTCTTGCCCGTGCCTGACGGTCCAAGGGCGATGATGTTTTCCTTGCGATCAACGTAATCACAGCGTGCCAGCTCCATCGTCAGCGGCTTGTTCAAGCTGGGTATGATCTTGAAGTCAAAGCTATCCAAGCTCTTGGTACTGGGGAACTTTGCCGCTTTGATGCGCCGCTCAATCATCCGGCGCTCGCGATCAATCAGTTCCATCTCACACAGCCGTGCCAGGTAGTGCACATGGTCTTTGTTCTCGGCCGCACAAAGCTGCGCTTGTTTGGCATACTCGCCTTGGAACGTTGGCAGTCGCAGCTTTTTGAGATGGTGGTGCAGAAGGATTTGAGGCGCGTCAGTCATGCTGCTGTCCCTCCGATCAGACTCATGTAGCTGGATGGCCGCGTCATGGCGACATTGGCCTTGGGCAGATACGGATAGAACTCTAAATCCAACCTCGGCGGTCGTTTCTCAACCCGGCACAGCACGAGATGCTTTACAGCGTCATAGCCAATTGCACCCAGATCAATGGCATGACTGATTGCGCCCTGTACAACATCCATGTCGAATGTTTCCAACAGACGCAGGACCTGAACGTATTCCCGCTTGCCCGGTTTGCCCATGCGGGCTTCGAGCAGGCGGTGCAGGGTCGCGAAGACGTCCGGCAGTTCCCAACCCTGCAAAGGCGCTGCCTGATCCAAGGCCCCAACCTTCTGCTCAATCAGCGGCAAGAAGTGCAGCGGATCAAAGATCATATCCGCGGATGCGTAAGACCGCTGGTGCCGTGCGATCACCTCATTGCCGCAACCGATCAGTACCTCGTGTACAAAGCCACGCACATGAACGTCATGGTGTGCATAGGCCACCGGTACCGAGTAATCATTGCCTTTGTAGCGCACCATCGAGATCGATGTGGCCCGTGTGCTGACGTGATCGCAGGCTTCATACTCCGCAACGGGCAATCCCATCAGCGCATCCAAATCAGATATCAAGCGCTCGCCGATGGTTTTGTCGTGGCCACGAAGTGTCTCGCCCTGTCGGGCCAGGCACTTCGCTTCAAGGTGCGCATTGAGATCATCAAAGCTGTCAAAGCGTGGCGCGGGCACCATGAAGTTGCGGCGGGTGTAGCCAACCATCCCCTCAACATTGCCTTTATCGTTGCCTCGCGCAGGCCGCCCAAACTTGTCATCAAACAGGTAATGCGATTGCAACTCTGTGAACCGCTGGGTCCGGACGCGGGTTTTGTCCCCCAGAATGCGGGCGACTGCGATCTTCGTGTTGTCGTAAAGAATGGACTGCGGGATGCCGCCAAAAAACGCAAAGGCTGACACGTGGCCGTCACAGAACGCCTCGGTTGTCTCGGCGGGATATCCCTTCACAAACACCGCATCCGAATGGGGCAAGCTTATCACAAAGAAGTGGATCTTGCATTCCACGCCGCCAATCACACCCAGCGTCTCGCCAAAATCTACCTGCGCATGGCCCGGAAGATGCGACAACGGCACAAACACCTCTTTGGTCCGCCGCTTTTGCTCACGAACGTAATAGGTCACCGTCGTTAAGCTGCCCGCATATCCATGTTCGTCGCGCAAACGCTCGAATATGCGCTTTGCTGTGTGTCGCTGCTTTTTGATCAAGGCTTTGTCAGTGCGAAGGATCTCATCGATCACACCAACAAACCCATCAAGCGTCGGGCGGCGTGGCGGTTCTGAACGCTGATAGCCGGGCGGCAGCTCATGGCGCAGCATCTTGGCAATCGTCTTACGATCTTTATTGAAGTAACGCGCGGCCTCCCGCGCTGACATGTCGTCCTTCAAACACGCGCGGCGCACGCGGCTATAAATATCCACAGAATACATCTCCCGCCCTCCGCATAAACGAAGGGCACAAACTGGCGGACTTTTACTCCGCTACAACTGCAAAACGCAGCCGCTTCCGTGGCCCAATATTGCTCCGCGTTTTACACGCGGTGCCAATGGCTTGGTTACGTTCCGCCAGCGCCTTGGTCAGCTCCGCCAGGATGCCGCTCTTGCCAAACAGGTCACCGGGTGAACGCCCTTCCATCAGACGGTCCAGCAAGTCTTTGTCGATGCTCATACGTGGGTCTCCTCTGTGAGCAGTTACCACGTCAGCGCACAAAATTCAGGATAGTCCCCCTGGGTGTCTGATATCACTTTCATCAAAACCTATGCGGGGTTCCTCTATCTGGCGGTTATCATCGACCTCTACTCACGACATGTGATTGGCTGGGCGACACAATCGCGGCAACCAATAGACCTCGTGCTGCAAGCCCTTTTGATGACTATCTGGAGACGCAAACCTAAGCGACGCGTCCTGATCCACACAGATCAAGGCAGCCAATACACCAGCAGGGACTGGGCGGCGTTTCTGCGGGCCCACAATATCGAACACTCGATGAGCAGGCGCAGGAATTGCCATGACAATGCGGTCGCTGAGAGCTTCTTCAACCTGCTCAAACGGGAACGCGTCCGGCGTCGAACATATAAAACCCGCGAGCAGGCCAGAAAGGACATCTTCGACTACATCGAAATGTTCTATAATCCGAAACGCAAACATGTCAGAAACGGTATGCTGTCGCCTGTCGACTACGAAAACAGACAGTTCAATGTGAACCAAGAAGGTGTCTAGGAAACAAGGGGCTATTCAGTATCCCCCCCATCAGTTCTCAGTGACAATCAACAGCCTAAAGCACGCTGCGTCCATGGTTTGGATAATGTTTTAACGCAACCTGTTTTTGTACCAATGAAAATTTAGGCGTCCGCGGTGCCGATTTAACGGCAAGTCCTGCAGACGTTAGTATTCTCGATGCCACCCTTTAAGGGGGTTCTTCGTTGGATACCCCAACTCACGGATGGTGGCCTGCGCGCGCTTGCCGAGCTTGATATAAAGCTTAAGCGCGCACAGTCGTTCTTCGAAGCTTTACATGGACAATCTCCAAGATTGTCCAACTTTTCGTCCCCACCCCCAAGGGGTCAAGATTGTCTGCCGATTGACACAGCCTAAAGGCGCAAAGCCCCAGACGTTCGTGCCAAAATGCCCTTAACATCAAATATCACTGCCTGCGCCTTACTATAGTCACTGATAATATTGCCCTGCCCAAAAGCTTCATGCGCCACTGCCACAACCAATGCATCGTAACCCTGAGCCTCAGGCGTTACAGTCATCTCCACGCCATACTCGTGCTTAGCCTCCGCCGCATTGACCCACGGATCATGCACATCCACCTCAATACCATAGCTCTCAAGCTCACGGATAATATCAACGACGCGCGTATTCCGTAGATCCGGGCAGTTCTCCTTGAACGCCAACCCCATAACCAACGCCCGCGAACCTTTTACCGGAATGTCGCGGGCGATCATTTCGCGAACGGTACGGCCTACGATATAGCAACCCATGCCGTCGTTGATGCGGCGTCCGGCAAGGACGACTTCGGGGTGGTAGCCGACGGATTGGGCTTTTTGCGTCAGATAGTACGGGTCCACGCCGATGCAGTGGCCGCCGACGAGGCCGGGGCGGAAGGGGAGGAAGTTCCATTTGGTACCAGCCGCGTCGAGCACATCTTGGGTGTCAATCTCGAGCTTGTTAAAGATAAGGGCGAGCTCGTTAACCAGCGCGATGTTTACGTCACGTTGGGTGTTTTCGATTACCTTCGCTGCCTCCGCCACCTTGATCGACGGCGCTTTATGCGTGCCAGCAGCGATGATCGACGCATAGAGCGCGTCGACCTTATCGGCGATCGCGGGGGTGGAGCCGGAGGTAACTTTAACAATATTGGGTAGGCGGTGGGTTTTGTCCGCGGGGTTGATCCGCTCGGGTGAATAGCCGGCGAAAAAGTCTTGGTTGAAGGTTAGGCCAGAGGTCTTCTCCAGCACGGGCACACAGTCTTCCTCAGTTGCTCCGGGGTAGACCGTAGATTCATAAATCACGACATCGCCGCGTTTTAGAACTTTGCCGATCGTCTCGGATGCTTTGAGTAGGGGAGTGAGATCCGGGCGTTTATGCTCATCGATTGGCGTCGGGACGGTAACGATAAAGGTGGTACACTCCGCAATATCGTCCAACTGAGCGGTAAACTCCAGATGCGCGGCCTCGTCCATCTCCGCAGCATCCACCTCAAGTGTATTATCCTTACCAGCCCGCAGTTCGGCGATGCGGGCGGTGTTGATGTCAAAGCCGACGACTTTGCGCTTTTTGCCAAATTCGACCGCCAAGGGCAGGCCAACATACCCCAAGCCGATCACGGCAATGGGGGCATCATTCAAGGTCGGCATCGCAAACTCCTCGTACAAAAACTACTTGGCATAATAGTCGCGGAACCAAGCTACAAATTCCCGAATACCATCCTTGATATCGGTCTGTGGCTTGTAACCCGTGAGGGTCTTTAGCAGTTCCGCATTCGCCCAAGTCGCGGGCACATCGCCCATTTGCATAGGCATGTAGTTACGGATTGCCTTTTGACCAAGCTCTTCCTCGATCGCTTCTACAAAATCAAGCAGGCGAACTTTGTCGGAATTGCCGATATTGACGATGCGGTAGGGAGCCACGGGGGACAGGCTGTCGCCCTCAGGCACCTCGCGGTTATCGGGGCGGACAGGAGGCGTATCGATCAACAGACGGATGCCGCGTACGAGATCGGTGACATAGGTAAAATCGCGGTGCATGTCGCCGTGATTGTAGATATCAATCGGCCGCCCATCGAGGATCGCGTCGACGAATTTGAACAGCGCCAGATCTGGGCGCCCGTAGGGACCGTAAACCGTGAAGAAGCGGAACATCGTTGTCGGCAGATCCCACAGATGCGCATAGGAATGCGCCATTGCCTCATTCGCTTTCTTCGTCGCCGCATAGAAGGTGAGGGCGGTGTCGGCCTTATCTGTTTCTGCAAACGGCATGTCTTCATTGGCTCCGTAGACCGAAGAAGTTGAGGCCATCAGCAAGTGTTCGACCTTCAACCGCCGCGCGGCCTCCATCACGTTGAATGTACCGACAAGGTTGCTGTCGAGATAGGCGCGTGGATTCTCCAACGAGTAGCGAACACCTGCTTGACCCGCGAGGTGGACGATGACGTCAGGCGCAAAATCGTCGGTGACCTGCGTGATCAGCGCGTCATCTTCAAGCATCCCCTCGGTCATTGAGAAATGCGGGTTCTGCAGCAGCATCTGGTGCCGGCGCTGCTTCAGCTTGACGTCATAGTAATCCGTCACGCCGTCAAACCCGTGAACGCGGAACCCTTCGTCGAGCAGAAGCTGTGCAAGGTGAAAACCGATGAAGCCGGCGGTGCCGGTGATGAAGACTTTTCTCACGGTGGGGTCCAATACGATAAATGTTGTTTCGCGCGCGAAACATTTTGGGATCTATGGCTATCTCAACGAACGATTTAAGTGACTCAGATAGACACCGTATTCGTTTTTTTCAAATAGTTTGGCTTGTTCTTCCAATGCCGCGGCGCTGATCCACCCTTGGGCAAATGCGATTTCTTCAGGGCTTCCCGTCTGCAGCCCCTGCCGTGTCTCCAGCGTTCGCACAAAGTTCCCTGCATCCAGAAGGCTCCCATGCGTCCCGGTATCCAGCCAAGCATACCCTCGCCCCATACGCTGTACATTCAACGATCCGTCATGCAAATACGTTTCAAGCAGCGTCGTGATTTCTAGCTCTCCCCGTGCCGATGGCTTGACCGCCTTGGCCCGCTCTGACGCGGTGTTGTCGAGAAAATAGAGCCCAGTTACCGCATAGTTCGATGGGGGCACTTCCGGCTTCTCAATGATCTGTTGCGCTTGGCCATTCTCGTCGAAATCCACCACGCCATAGCGCTCAGGGTCCGAGACGCGGTAGCCGAAAACAGTGCCTCCGGTGGTTCGGGCGTCGGCTTTAGCGAGGATCTCTGGCAGGCCATGACCGAAGAAGATGTTGTCGCCGAGCACCATCGCGGACGGCGCGCCGTCGAGGAAATCTTCCGCCAAGATGTAAGCTTGAGCCAATCCATCGGGGCTGGGCTGCGTGACATAGCTCAGCGAAATGCCCCATTGGCTGCCGTCGCCCAAAGCCCGCTTGAATTGGTCGGCGTCTTGGGGCGTCGTGATGATCAGGATCTCGCGGATACCGCCCAGCATCAGCACGCTTAACGGATAGTAAATCATCGGCTTATCATAGATCGGCAGCAGCTGTTTCGACACGGCAATCGTGATCGGATAAAGCCGCGTGCCGGAGCCGCCGGCGAGGATAATACCTTTGCGCTTGGGCGTCTGGGTCATGGCAAATCAATCCTTGGGAAAATCAAGTTGGGTCAAAATATGGGTGAGGCTCTCGCGCCAATCGGGGCGGCAAATGCCAAAGGCGGCCTCGGTCGCTGTGCAATCCAGTCGCGAGTTCAGAGGGCGCTTTGCGGGGGTAGGGTAGTCGGACGATGGGATATCAGTGACAGCACAAGGGATCTTGGCGGCGTCGAAAATTACGCGGGCGAAATCCGCCCAGCTGGTGTCGGGCGCGCCCGAGAAATGGTAAATGCCGGATTTTCCGGGCTGTGAGATGAGGGTTTTGGCGATTGTCACACAGGCCTGTGCAATCTCTCTAGCGCCTGTGGGACCGCCGATCTGATCGGCGACGATGGTTAATGCCTCGCGTTCCGCCCCAAGGCGCAGCATGGTTTTGACAAAGTTATTACCATGGGCCGACACGACCCAAGTGGTGCGCAACACGGCGTAGCGCCCGCCAGTCTTTACAATTGCGACCTCTCCGTCACGTTTGGTGCGGCCATAGACGCTTTGCGGATCGGTCGGGTCGGCGGGTGCCCAAGGCGTGTCGCCCGCGCCTGAAAACACATAGTCGGTCGAGATGGAGACGAAAGGAATGTCGCGCGCGGCGCAGGCTTGCGCCATGGCGGCGGGGGCATCGGCGTTGATGATCTGTGCTGTTTCTGCATCGCTTTCGGCCTTATCCACGGCGGTGTAAGCGGCGGCGTTGATCACGGCATCAGGCGCGTGAGCATTGATCGCCGCGACGCAGATTTCGGGGTTGGTTAAGTCCGCCTCGGCGCGGGAAAGCGCTGTGATCTGGACGTCATCGCCGTCCAGCGCGCGCAGTTCCGTGGCGACCTGCCCGCTGTGACCGAAGACGAGGATCTTCATACCTTGCCCAATCGCTCGCCAACGCCCTGACGCGTTTGCAGTGCGCGCCACCATTCCTTATTCTCAAGGTACCAATCCACGGTGCGCGCCAATCCTTCTTCCACCGTGACCGAGGGCCGCCAGCCAAGCTCTGTTCGGATACGAGTCGGATTAATGGCATAGCGTTGGTCATGGCCGGGGCGGTCGGCGACGAAGGTGATCAGGTCGGCATGGGGTGCGCCTTCGGGGTGGCGGTCGTCCAGCAGGGCGCAGATCATTTTGACCAGCTCAAGATTGCTGACCTCGTTCTCGCCCCCGATGTTATAGCTGCGGCCCAATGCGCCTTTGAGCAGCACGGTCAGCAGCGCATCGGCGTGGTCTTCGACAAACAGCCAGTCACGCACATTCGCGCCATCGCCGTAGACCGGTATCGGCTCTCCGGAGAGCGCTTTGAGGATGACCACGGGCACCAGTTTCTCGGAGAAGTGGTAGGGTCCGTAATTATTGCTGCAATTTGTAAGCACTATTGGAAGGCCATAGGTCTCTCCCCACGCGCGCACCAGATGATCGCTGGCAGCTTTCGAGGCGGAGTAGGGGCTGCGCGGGTCATAAGGCGTATCTTCGGTAAACTGCCCCGTGGGCCCGAGCGAGCCATAAACCTCATCGGTAGAGATATGGTGAAAGCGGAAGTTTTCGGGTTTGCTCGACCCTTGCCAATAGGCGCGCGCGGCCTCCAGCAACGTATAGGTGCCAGTGACATTGGTCTGAATAAACGCCCCCGGCCCGTCGATGGAGCGATCGACATGGCTCTCGGCCGCGAGATGCATCACCGCATCAGGTTGATGTGCCGCAAAAATCCTATCCAATGCTTCCCGATCGCAAATATCCGCTTGCTCGAACGCATAAAGCGAGCTGTCTGCCACGTTCGCCACATTTTCAAGACACGCCGCATAGGTCAGCGAATCAAGGTTCACCACACTATGCCCTTGGGCAATCGCCAGCCGTACCACCGCCGAGCCGATGAAACCCGCACCGCCTGTCACCAATAGCTTCATCTATACACCCTCAAACGTGAATGGACTGTTAAGATCAGCCAAAGAAGGTGCGTTTGCGTCCTTGTCCGACAAAACCGGCGTCATACCCCCCAAACCCCAGTCAACTCCGACTTCAGGATCGTCCCAAGCGACCGCACCTTCGGTCTCCTGCGCATAATAATCCGAACATTTGTAGGCAATTTCGGTCTCTGGCGCTCGCGTCACAAACCCATGCGCGAAGCCCGCCGGTACCAGCAACTGTTTGCCGTTCTCGAAGCTCAACTCGGTGCCGTACCACTGCCCATAGGTCGGCGATCCCTTACGGATATCAACTGCCACATCAAAAAGCGCCCCACGCCCGCAGCGCACCAGCTTGTCCTGCGCGTGGGGCGGTGCCTGGAAATGGAGCCCGCGAATGGTGCCTTGGGCCATGGACAAGGAGTGATTGTCTTGCAAGAATTGCGTGATAATCCCATGCTCGGCAAGCGCTTTGAAGCTGTAACTTTCTGAGAAAAAGCCGCGGTGATCGCCGAAGCGGGCGGGGGTAATGACGACGACGCCGGGGAGCCGAGTTTGTTTGACCGTGAGGGGCAAAAAAGAGAAGCCTTATAATTAGGATTATGTAAAAAAATTGATTAGACGCAACTTGGACGGACCTGCGGGATACTTTCTGGGTTACTGTAGCTTGTCTCTGAGAGCTTGGTAAGGGGTTTGCCCATTGTGGGCACCGTGCGGTCCGGCGGAGTTGTAAAACCGTTCCCATTCGTCGAGTTAGGCCTCGAGATCGACGTCCGTCCGCCACCATACCCTGTGCCGCAGCGCAGCTTCCCCGAAACGGACGTTGATGGTCAGTGCAGCACGTGAATTGATCGGACGGCTACCCCGCGAACTTTGTAAGCTTTCGCGGCGGTTGAAGGAGGCGTTTCGTTCACACAGAGTGGTTTCGCCTTTGGCAATCAACGAGTTGAATTGCCCAGCGATAATTGAAGCAACGCAGAAAGTAAGGAATGGAGCTCCGAATCTTGTGAAAGGCAGCGGCTTCTGATCCTGCCAATAACAGCAGTCATTTTGTGATGGCCAGTGTGCCGCATATATCAGACGTTAATCAGGGGCGCAGCATAGGCCCCACCTTGGCCAGGAGGCCTGAGATCGGCCCAAGCCATATTATCCGGCGCAGCGGTTCAGTTTCCTCGAACCAATCATTCTGGCTCGTTTGTCACATTGGCTCTTTCGTGGGTGGTGCCGAGAAGCTTTTTGCAGTGCAGCCGACTGAAAATTATAAACTTTGTGTTCGTATCCCAACCACGCAGGGCTTGACGCTTGCAAAACGCAGACACCGCGGAGAGTTTTGCCATCGACTTTTGAAGTCTAATCTAATGGCGATGGTTCGCTCTCATACGCCCCTCCATGAACGCAAAGTATCTCTTCGACCACATCGTTTTCAATTTGCATTTTTTTTGCGCAACTTTGAATGTGTTCTGGATTCCGGATTTTATCAACGGCTTTCCTGAAATCCTCGCGAACCTTGTTTCCGTAGGCCGCCTCCGCAATTTCCCAAGCGTCTTTAGGAATAGGGCCCCATCTCGAGATCATTACAGATAAATCCAAGATGTCTCGGCTCGCAACCTCTGGTGCGTACCAGCGATCAGAATTAGCCAATAGCTTCTCTGCATACATGCAAGGCCGACTTAAGACCGGCAGTCCGTAGCGTGCGTCAAGTTCACCTTGAAGATCGATTCGCACTTCACGAACCATCTCGAACTTGAAGTTAGCTCCCTGACTATGGACTACGGTGCGGAGGCCATATTGGTTCGCCCGGACCTCTCGAACGCACTCAAGTTGCGTCTTGGGTCGAAGGATGTTGTTTAGATTGGGTTGCCCTGCAATTGCACTTCGAAGGGCTCGATAGCCCTCTAGGCTCGCACATAGAAAATCAATATCAGCACTCTCTCGATATTCGTCTAGCGCGAGGGAAATGGCGGTGCCGCCACCAAAGTAACAACCTGTTTTCTCGAGAAAATCCCCGTCTAAGGACCTCAAAACGTTTAGGATGGCGTTATGGTGGTCGCGACTAAACGAGACTGTTTCGAACGTCACTTCAAGAAGGCATAAATACGCCGTTGCCAAAATGGGCAACAAGAGTATCAAACAACTTCTTCTCCTCTACATCGAAGTTCTCAGGCTCTACTAAACGCCAGTTGTTTTCGTAAAGGCCAAGCGCCTCGGGTCCATCCAAGACAGTATCGTCAGGGCGGTTCCAGCACAAAGTGCCTAACTGAGGATATGTGTTCGCATGGATTTGCATGATTAGGACGATATCAGGTTCAGTTGCTAGTTTCCAGCTTTTCGCTATCGCAAGTCGCAACTTCGGGTCAGCGTTGGCTGCCAGCAAATTTACTATTACATGTAGTCATTAACACTTTGCCTGCAAGGGGGTTCCTAGGCCAGGATATGTCGTTAAATGATCAGTATGACTAGCGCAAGCACGGGCGTTCTGGTCTCCAGCCAATGAACGACTGTTTTCATCAAATTGAGGCGGTTACCTCGCAGATAAGGCGGAGGTCTGTTGATTGTCAGTGAACAGCCATATCGCTCAGCGACAGCGTTCACCGTTGCACCGACCTCAAGTGCAGCGCACATTGCGAAACGCACTCCCCATCATAAGATAAGTTCGTTCTCGCAGCGCGGATCACACCCTACAACGTGACCCCGGACCACCGCTTACGCTCGTATCTGCGGGCTAGAAGTGAATGTTAAAGACGAACCGGTTTAAATCTCGCGGTGAGCCGATGCATGTAATTGGACGAAGTAGTTGAAGATGCTACATTTGGTAGTGGATGGTTCGAAAAATGTGTAGGCGTTACCAAAATGACGAATTTCAATGAGTTAGATGCAAGAACGATCCGTGAAAGAGTCTATATGGCCCAACTTTGGGAGGCATCATCCCGAACATCTCTAATGAGTTCATAGATCGAGTACCCACGAAATTTGGCTATACAGCCGATACCAATTTTCTGTTGTTTATGATACCGATCCAACGAGCAACCTGAATCGCCCCGGATTTACCGGAGACCTATAGCTTCATTTCACGCGACCATATCGAGCACGTCGTGCTGTGCATAGAAGTTCTGTTCAGCCTCTGCTGGCGGGATGTTTCCGATGGGACCAAGTAGACGCCGGTTGTTGAACCAATCGACCCAGCCGAGGGTGGCCAGTTCCAGATCCTGCATGTTGCGCCACGGTCCTTGGCGATGGACCAGCTCTGTTTTGTAGAGACCGTTAATTGTCTCAGCGAGGGCGTTATCATAGGAATCCCCGACGCTGCCTACCGACGGTTCGATGCCAGCCTCAGCCAAACGCTCGGTGTAACGAATGGACAAATATTGACCGCCGCGATCCGAATGGTGAACCAATCCACTTTTCTGGACCGGCCGTCGGTCATGCAGGGCCTGCTCCAAAGCATCGAGAACAAAGTCCGTTTTGGCGGATCGTGAGACCCGCCATCCGACGATGCGATCAGCAAACGTATCGATGACGAAGGCCACATAGACAAAGCCCTGCCACGTCGACACATACGTAAAATCGCTGACCCAGAGAAGGTTCGGAGCTGGTGCTCGGAACACGCGGTTCACCTTGTCACGCGGACAAGGCGCTGACGTGTCAGGCACGGTTGTTTTGACCACCTTGCCCCGCACAGCCCCACGGATGCCAATCTGTTTCATCAACCGTTGCACCGTGCATCTTGCAACCTCAAAGCCCTCACGTTTCAACTGATGCCAGGCCTTGCGCACCCCGTAGACCTGATAATTCTCATCCCAGACACGTTTGATCTCCGGGCGCAGCTCTGTATCCCGCTGATACCGGGCAGAAGCTTTGGCCGGATCAGCGAGGCATGCCAGACGATGGTAATAAGTTGACGGCGCAATCGGCAACACCCTGCAGATTGACTCGACACCGTAAACAGCCCTTTGATCATCAATGAAGCCGATCATCGCTTGAGTGGGCGGTCGAGTTCCGTCTGCGCAAAATAAGCTGATGCCTTGCGGAGAATTTCATTCGCTTGGCGCAGCTCACGGTTTTCCCGTTCCAGCGTCTTGATGCGATCACGCTCTTCGGTTGTCACTCCGTCGCGCATGCCGCTGTCCTTCTCAGCCTGCTTGACCCATCCGCTCAAGGTTTGGGGAATACAGCCGATCTTGGGTGCAATGGCCGCGATCGCGCCCGCCTGCGTTTCGTAGGAGCCTTGATGCTCGAACACCATTCGGACCGCGCGAGCGCGGACCTCTGGCGAGTAGCGATTTGCCATTTTGCTTTTTGTCATAACCATCATCCTTACTTAAGTTGATGGTCTCCGACAAACTCGGGGCGATTCAACCTGCGCTGAAACTCTGGCTTTCGCAGCTTGGCGAAGCGCCCGCTCTTTTGATAATCTGTGAACGAAGCTTCTGATCGTCTGCGCGGGGTTCATCGAACCGTCGAGATTATTCAATGAAGGTTACCTGACCACCGAACTGCTCGGCCGCAGCTGGAACATTAATATACTCATTTGTATCTTCATTTTTTAAAGTGAATCTAGTGAAGAGCTTCAACCTCAAAACCCTTTTGGCCGACTTCGACCGACCTATTTGCATACCGTTTGGCAGGCTGTCTTTAAGGGTGGTGGCCATAGGCTGATCAAGAAAAGGCTGTTTTAATATAGTACGCCACGGTTTTCAGCCATCAATACTAAAGAGTTCTCCTTGTGTGTTGTTGGGGCGAGGAAGGCGTGTAAGTATTGAAACAAGGAAGCGTATATGTGATGCACTCTCAATAGGCAGCCTTGTCTTAATATGATTTCCCTTATGTATATGGCTACTTTTGAATGCCAGCAGGCTGTTATCACTCAAAATTCGCAAGTCAGGGTAGCGCGCACCGTGCAGCAATTTCCATCAAACCGCGACAGGTCCATCCTATTTTTGCAGGACTACCTCAGTTTGCTTTGTCTCCTAGTCTTAATTTCACCGAAACTTTTTAATGATAATCAGTTCTTGCACAGTCTAAGGAAAAGCAATGGCCTCCAATGGCAAACCAAAAATCAGTCAATATAAAAGTAGTATATCTAAGCTTGCAAGCCTGCATGAAACTTTAGGTGAAATGGGAGATAGGACCCAAAGGATCATTCTGGAAAATTCAGATATACATTTCGACAACACCTACCAAGGCATTCTCAGTGTTGATAAGCACCCAAGCGCTTTCAGAATTGCTTTGAAGGTTGTTCAGTCCATGTCGGGTTCCGACGCCGAGCATACGAGTTATATTGCCAGCGTTGAAGACCTCTTAGTTCCATCTGTGCTCACATCCGTTGAATTGAAATGGTTCGCTTACGACGATGGCTTTGTTCCTTCCAATAACTCCTTAGTCGGAAAGATAAAACTCGGATTAGTAGAGCTAAATATGACCTTTTACCCTGCCACCGCTGAAGAAGGGCCCGACGCGTGGATATGTTTTGTGTCCGTTGAAAGCGCGATCTCTCCACCAAATCGCCGGGGAACGCGAGCTGATCGATTGATCAAGAGTTCTTTAGCAATTTAATATCTCTTATTGGTAGCCGCGCTAGCGATGGGAATAGTAAACTTGAGATTCTGGCCAGTTAATGCAATGCGCAAGGGCTCGCTAAAATTCTGGAGCGTAGCATTCAATCAAATGATTTTCGATCAGCAAGGCGATTCAGAAAAGACGTGCTGCTCACCCGACAAAAGCCACCGGCCGTCCCCACTGGATCAGGACGGTATATCCATGCTCTGACCAGACCTCATGTTCGCTTCCTTCGGGGTTCAGCACGACATCTCCCGCCCAATACTGACCGTGTTCATCGCTTTGGCTGCCGGACAGGACGATGATCACCTCCAACCCTTGATGGCGATGACGGGGAACAGAGGTGCCGGGGGCGTAGCGCAGCAAGGCGACGTCCGGACCACCGCGGCCAAGGTGGCAAATCTCGACGCCTTCGCGGAAAGGCTTGAACGTCATGTTTTGCCAACCGTCGGGCACGAGCCCCCGAAACACGTTTGGTGATGGCAGACCCTCAGCCATTGATCGCTCCTAGAATTGTCTCCGTATCGGTTGCCCAGCCGACGATGCCCCCTTGGGCGACGATCATCTCTATCGCGGCAGCTTTGAAGGTTGGGAAATAGCTTTCGGTAGCATCGGTGGCCAAGAGGCATTCAAACCCGCGATCATTGGCCTCGCGCATCGTGGTTTGTACGCAAACCTCGGTCCTGACACCTGCGCAGACGAGCTGGGTGATCCCCCGTGCGGCCGGGCTTGGTGAAAGGAGCCCCCGGATCAGGTGCTCCCATTGCGGTAGAACTGTGGTCCCTGCCCTTTGAAAACGTCAGTAGCTTTTGACCTGCCCCCCGCGAAATCCCTCACCATGATGTAGAGTCTGCCCAACCCTGAAGGAGTAGACGAATGCGGAAGAGCCGTTTTACCGAGGCGCAGATTATTGGGATGATCAAGGAGCAAGAGGCAGGCATGCCGACGGCGGAGGTGTGCCGCAGGCACGGGCTCAGCCCGGCAACGTTCTACAAGCTGAAGTCTAAGTATGGCGGCATGGAGGTGTCGGAGGCCTCGAGGCTGAAGGCGCTGGAGGACGAGAACGCCAAGCTGAAGCGGCTGCTGGCCGATACGATGCTGGACAATGTGGTTCTGAAGGATCTTCTGGGAAAGAACTGACGACGCTGACCAAGCGGCGAGAGGCGGCGCTCAGGGCGCTGCGGGATCACGGCATCTCGCAGCGCCGGGCCTGTCGGCTTGTCGGTGTCGACCCAAAGACAATCCGGCGCGAACGCCCGCCGGACTGCCCTGAGATCCGCAAGGAGATGCAGGAGATCGCCGGAAAGCGGCGCCGGTTCGGCTACCGCCGGATTGGCGTGTTGCTTGAGCGCAAGGGCATGAGAATGAACCACAAGAAACTGTATCGGCTCTACCGGGAAGAAGGGTTGTCAGTGAAGCGGCGGCGCGGCCGCAAGCAGGCCCGTGGAACGCGCTCCCCGATGCCGGTGGCTGCGTATCCCAATGCGCGCTGGTCTCTGGACTTCCTGGCTGACAGCTTCGGCCCATCCCGAAAATTCCGCATCCTGGCAGTGATAGACGATTGCAGCCGCGAAAACCTGTGCCTGATTGCTGACACCAGCATCTCCGGCGCGCGTGTTGCGCGTGAGCTGGATGCGCTGGTGCGGATCTACGGTAAACCCGGATGCATAGTCAGCGACAACGGGACAGAGTTCACGAGCCGGGCCATTCTGAGGTGGGCCGATCAGAACGCAATTCCGTGGCACTATATCGACCCAGGGAAGCCGCAGCAGAACGCCTATATCGAGTCATTCAACGGCAGCCTGCGTGACGAACTGCTGAACGAGGAGATATTTGACACCCTGGACGACGCCCGTCGGAAGCTGGCGCTCTGGCGTTACGATTACAACACCGTCAGGCCACACTCATCGCTCGGGAACAAAACACCGGTCGAAGCGCGCCCGACGCTTGAGCAATTTGAGGGCTCCGCGCCCGGCGCGCTTGCCCAGCACGAAACCGACGACTATCAAGACCAAACCCGCAGACTCTCGTCATGAGCGAGGGACCAGCGGGGGGCAGGTCACTTTCTGGAAGGCATTCCCGCATCCCTTGGTATCGGCACTGCCGGTATCTCCGATGGGCGGCAGGTAAAAGGGTTCATTTGTGAGGCTGAAGCCGTCGCAGATGGTACAGACATCACTCAGCTTGGGGGCTGGCGAAATTATCGGGCGCAGGGGTAAGGTTGGGAGCGGGTGGCAATTGAAACGTTTCAAAATCCTCCACGTCAAAGCCTTCCCCTACAGCCTCAATCGCCCGAGCATACAACCTCACATACTCTGACAGCATCTGGCTTAGCGTAAACAACCGCTCCACCCGCTTTCGCGCGGCAGTGCGGGGGATGGTGATCGCCTCTTTCAGCGCATCTGCCAATTCGCCAGCATCTGCCCCAGCATAACGCGCCACATCGCCAGCCACCTCGCGGATCGCCCCGTTCTCGATAGCCGCGATTGGTAAGCCGCAGGCCATGGCCTCAATCGCGGCTAGGCCGAAGGGTTCGTCCCAAAGCGGCGTGAACACTAGGACAGAAGCGCGGGCGATGGCGTTGGTCAGGTCTGCACCTTGCAGCAGACCCCCATATTGAACGCTAGCACCCAAAAGCGGCGCGATTTCTTTTTCGAAGTACGACGGATCCTCGATGGTACCGTAAAGCATGAGCGGGATCCCAGCAATCTTAGCTGCCTGAGCCGCCAGATGCGTCCCCTTGGTGGGCGTAATACGACCCATCCAAACGGCGGTGCCATCGCCTTCTGAACGGAACGGCCAGTCCGCAAGATCAATGCCATTCGGTACAACACGGGCGAAGGGAACGTCTCCGCCATCAAACCACGCCTTCAATTGCCGCTGCGAACAGGTGGTAAACAGCGACCACGGTGCCCCACCATCGGCGACGGCACGCTTCAATACATCGAACGGCGGCACGTGTAGGGAGGTCACCATCGGGATCCGGTGCCGCGCGGCGAAGCGCGGGGGGAAGCGGTGCAAGGAATTGTTGTGCACCACGTCGAAACCACCCTCGGCAAGGCGCGGCAGGATACGCTCGAACGCTTTATCCAAATGTCCCGTCAGCTCCGGCGTGCCGTGCCATTTGTGCCAAGGGAACTCGCGATCATAATGAACGTCCACGACTGGCTCGACCTTGCCACCCCAGTCACTGTCTCCGGCGGCAAACAGAGTCACATCATGCCCCCGCGCCCGCAGACCGCGACAGAGGTGCCAGCAATGCGCCTCCATTCCACCCATAAAGGGGCGTGCGATGGGGAAACGCACATGTCCGATGACGGCGATCTTCATGGCGTCACTCCGCCGCGATGGCAGAGATGCGGTCCTCGCCCGCTTGGGCAGCGGCGCGGCGCTCTTCCTCGGTGTCCAGATCGCGCAGCAGCTTGTCCATCACCCGACGGCTGTTGGCGTAGGGCATATCGCCGGTCTGACGGCACATCTGAAAATCCGCCTCATCAGGTGCGCGCAAGATGGTCAGCGCATCGTCGCTGTTGTCGATCAGCCCCATGAGATGGAAGGCGTGCAGCCAATGGCCCATGGTGCGATGCCCCCAACGGGTGGCGAAATATTCGGCGTTGCGCACCACGGCCTCCACATGGTGGATCGGCGGCATGCAGTGGTCGTGATATTGGTGATAGACCTTGGCCCCCTTCATCCACCAGATGTCGATCCCGCGCGCATCGAGCACACGACCAAAGTCTGTATCCTCGCCGCCATAGCCGAAATAGCCTTCGTCAAACCCACCGCTGCGTTCCCAATCGGCGCGGTGCATGGCGAAGTTGAGCGACCAGAAACAACGGTAATCCTCACAATAGCGCAGGCCCTCCGCCGGTGGCCCCTGCCGGTCGGAGTGTTTGACGCCGATCTTGTCGAAGTGATCGAAATCGAGGCCGCCTTCTGTCGCCCCTTTGGGCAGATAGGCGACCTCGCCCATCACCAGCCCGCGGCCCTCGTGGCATGCCTCTGCCACATCGGCGACAAGCGCGGGGTGCGGGATGCAATCGACATCGACAAAGGCCAGAACGGAGCCGCTTGCCTTCGCCGCCACCGCATTACGCGCGGCGGCGAGGGGAAGCTCCCCATCGGGGCGGGTGATCTGGATTTGATGGATAGGAAAGGGCGCGTCGGGCAGCGCGTCGTATAGCTCATCCTGCATGGCGGCGATCACCAGCTCGCGCGGGGGCACTGTTTGCGCGGCCAAGCCACGGATAACATTGTGCAAATGCGCCTCGCGGCCGCGGGCGATGGTCAGAACGGATACGTCACGCATGGTGAACCTCCTGTAAAGATGTTGAAATTTCGGGGCGGTCCCAAAGGCGGTCCGCCAAACGACTGAGCCAGTGCGCCGTACGGGCTGCGGCGTCACTGCCACCAGCCAATGCACGTTGTCGCGCGGGATTATGCAGGTTCTGCGCATGCTCGACCGCCGCACGCCAGGCATGGGCAGAGCTTGGCATATGCGGCAAGTGCAGCGCAGCACCCGCTTGGCCCAAGGCACAGGCTTTCTCGACTTGCTCATCGAAATAGCGCCACTCCGGCACGACGATCCAGGGCTTCGCTGCGGTGAGCACTTGGGCACAGGTGGTATTCCCAGTCGACGAGATCACCAGATCCGCCGCTCCGATATAGTCGGGCGCGTTGTCGACCCAGCCTTTGTGGATCAGGTTCGGCGGCAAAGTCGCATGCCAGTCGCGTTGCACCTCTCCGATGGTGATCCAGTCCATCTGCGGGTAGCTGCGCGCGGCGACGCCCAAGGCGGCCTCGGAAATCCCGTTGCCGCCACCGCCACAGACGACCAGTGCAAGGGGGCGTTTGCCGAGCTTCAGCGTCGCGCGGGCCTCTTGGGGCTTTGGCAACGAGACATTCACCCCCAGCCCCGGAGCGTAGTGGGTTTTCTCCGCCCAAGCGGCCCAACTCTCCTGCGCCAAATCCGCATGGAACGGGGCGAGCAACCCCGCGGCGCCGTCGTAAGCCGCACGATGCCCTGCATCGCTACGGTCGCCATGTTGCAGGATTTTGACATGCGGCACCGAGCAGAGCCGCGCCAGCTGCGCCACCTCAGCCGAGACATCAACGATCATCAGTTCCGGCACCTCGGCGGCAAAGAACTGCGCCATCGCGGCCATTGCCTCGCGAATACCGGACCAGCCGACCGGAGCGCAATGGGTCGTGTCGGGTGTATCGAGCAAAGCGGTGCCACGCGGCTCATCCCCCCGCGCCTCAAACAGAGAGGGCAGCTTTTGCACCGTCACATTCTCGCGCAAAGGCGGGAAAATATCATCGCGCGCGCAGAAAATCCGCACTGGTCGCGCCTCGGGCAAAGCGTTGACAACGGCGGCGCAACGCTCCGCATGGCCCCGCCCTTGGTGATGTACGAAATAGCCGAAGGGTCGCAGGGGAACGTCAGGAAAATCACGCATTATTCGCCCGCCATTAGCATCGGCTGCGGTGTACGGTAATATTGCACCCCATCCAAAACCCCCGCCGCATGTTTCAGCGAAGACCGGTAGACCGAGGCCAGACCATCCAGCTCCGCCAGAGCGTTTGCAGGCAGCACGGCGTTCTCGAAGCGCGAGAGCATATCCAGATCATTGCCGCTATCCCCCGCCACGATCACGCGGTCGTCCGACATGCCACGCCGTGCCGCCTCGAACCGAATTGCGGCAGCCTTGCCGGCCTGCACGGGGATGATGTCGATGAATTTCTCATGGGACGGAATGATACGGGCTAAGGCACCCGCCTGATGCAACTGCGCCTCGATCTCCGGCACATCGCTGATGGCACCAAAGAGGCTGACCTTCCAACGGCGCTGGTCATAGACCGGCTGGAACCGCACATTAGCGCCTTCCAACGCCGCACGCACCGCCGCCGCGTCCCATTCCCGCGCGATCAGCGCTGCGTAATCCTCACATAGGGTAAAACCGCTGCCCGAACGGTGCCAAATCTCTGTACCGGTAGAACTGATGATCGTATCCGGCGTGGGTAGATCCCATTCCGCCAGCACCCGCTGCGCCTCCGCTATGGAGCGTCCGGTGGCGACGGTAAAGG
>Ga0208468_1000033_pt1 | contig 55258 bp, 50 predicted proteins | sample DeeseametaMP0960_FD_184198 | JGI IMG/M metagenome (GOLD analysis project Ga0208468, IMG submission 184198) | Marine microbial communities from the Deep Indian Ocean - MP0960 (SPAdes) | ecosystem: Environmental > Aquatic > Marine > Oceanic | place: East of Madagascar, South Indian Ocean... | reverse complement strand
CCTTAAAAAGCCTGCGGGGCATGTTTGAAAGCAATGGCCTTAGCGCGAGTGCGCTGTTTGCCGACGAGCCCGACTGAGGGGGCTACTCTGACTTTGGAAAACACTCCCGCAGGCGGTAGCGCTTGAGGCCTTGAGTGTTTTCCAGACTGCGCTCCAGCATCGCTTGTGCCAGTTGTGTGCCTGAAATCGGCCGGTAGTTTTTTAAGCCCGGAAGGTGGCAGGCGGCTTCCATAAGCGGGGCGGAGAGTGATTCTGCCCAGCGGCGTTGGTCGCGAGCACCTGTTAGCAGCGACGGTTGAAATATGCTGGTGCTTGCGAAGTTAAGCGCAATGACCGCGTCCTCTAACTCGCCCTTCATTTGCATGTAGGCGCTATGACTATCCGCATTCGCGCCCATGGCTGACACAAGCAAATAGTGTGGCACGCCCTGTTGGGCGGCTATTTGAGCGGCGCGAAGCTGATATTCCACGTCGACGCGACGCTGAGCGGCCAGTGAGCCCGCCTGCTTGCGCGTTGTCCCCAGGCAGGAAAATAGACAGTCGCCTTGAAACGCCTCTGCGTAATTTTCCAATTGCTCAAAATCAGCGTGACAATGCGTTAATTTGGGATGGTCGAGGTGGGGAGCCCGGCGACTGATGCAGCGCACGTTAGAGAATGCTGGGCTGTGAACCAAGAGTTCCAGCAATGCACTGCCAACCAGGCCTGTGCCACCGAGTACCACTGCGGTTTTATTCATTGATATGTCCCCGTTGATGGCTGGTTCTATTTACGCGCTTACAAAAAAGGCGGCCTGAAGGCCGCCTTTTCCTTTACTGCCTAGCACTATGCCTTAGGGCAGCAAGTGCTTAACGCCGTCGCGCTCTTCAGCCAACTCTTGCTCAGTCGCCTGCATTTTCGCACGGCTGAAATCGTTGACGTCAACGCCTTGAACGATCTCCCAGTCACCGCCTTTGCAGCGGCAGGGGAAGGAGTAGATCAGGCCTTCTTGAATGCCGTAGCTACCGTCGCTGTATACGCCCATAGATACCCAGTCGTCGCCTTCAGTACCCAGTGCCCAGCTGCGCATGTGGTCGATAGCCGCATTGGCTGCTGATGCTGCAGAAGACGCACCGCGTGCCTTGATGATGGCTGCGCCACGCTGCTGAACCGTTGGGATGAAGTCGTTCTCCAACCATTCTTGATCAACCAGGTCAGCGGCCGTTTCACCCGCAACTTTTGCGTTGAACAGGTCCGGGTACTGAGTGGCAGAGTGGTTGCCCCAGATGGTCATGTTCGTTACGTCGTTAACGGTTTTGCCGGTTTTCTGAGCAATCTGCGTCATCGCGCGGTTGTGGTCCAGGCGAGTCATTGCTGTGAAGTTGCGCGGGTTGATAGAAGGCGCATTGCGCTGAGTGATCAGAGCGTTGGTGTTGGCAGGGTTGCCTACTACCAGTACTTTGATATCTTTGCTGGCATTTTCGTCGATCGCTTTACCCTGAACAGAGAAGATCGCGGCATTTGCTTCCAGCAGATCCTTGCGCTCCATGCCGGGGCCACGTGGGCGAGCGCCAACAAGCAGGGCGTAATCGCTGTCCTTGAAGCCAACATTGGGGTCGTCAGTGCAGACAACACCGCTCAGCAGTGGGAAGGCACAGTCTTCAAGCTCCATTTTTACGCCTTCCAGCGCGTCCAGAGCAGGAGTGATGTCCAGCAGTTGCAGAATGACGGGCTGATCGTCGCCCAGCATAGCGCCGGAAGCGATACGGAAAAGCAGTGCATAGCCAATCTGGCCTGCTGCACCGGTAACGGTGACACGAACGGGTTGTTTCATGGAGCGTTCCCTTTCTGGTAAGTGATCTGGTCTTAAGCCGGTTGTGAGCGGGTGCGACCGGACGTGGATTACACAATCCGGCATGCACCCGTGCCGGGGTCTGGCCGTGTAAAAATAACACCTCATGCCAGCAGATTTTGGCGCGCTAATAATAGACACCTAAGGCAAAGATTACCAGTCGCAGCGGCGTTTCCAACGCCGGAAGGGGAATTTTTCAAGCCTTTGTGGCTGATATTTAGCCAACTCTATATAATGCGCCGCTCGTCTTCGTTCACCGATACACAGGCAATAGCTATGTTTTCCGCTTCTGAAACCCCGAGTTCTGCGACGCCGGCAATGTCTAAGCTGGAATTTAACAAGTTGCAGAAGCGCCTTCGCCGCCACACCGGGCAGGCGATAGAGGATTTTCAGATGATCGAAGAGGGCGACCGGGTAATGGTTTGCCTGTCCGGTGGTAAATTATGTCCGGTAAATATCTTGTAAACATTGGCTGAGAGCTGCCAACTGTGCTGCTAGGGTTATTGCATCTGTCACGACATGCTAATCTTGTTGGTATTACCTAGTTTTTCTCTTTTCTCTTTTCTCTTTTCTCCGTTTGTAGTTGACCCTCACTGTTGATTGATTATTTTTGACAAAATGTAAGCTTCAGCATACAGTCGTATAAAAATTATTGCCCGGTGCGATTTGTCAAGAATGCTTGATGCGACCTTGAAGCGTTACAAATGGAATAAGAAGACCTTCTTCGCCATCGTTAATGGACATTCATGCCCGTTCGAGCCGTACGTTTCGGCATATCTCAATACGCTCAGTTCATACGCAAATAGCACACAGCACCGTTACGGCAGAGATCTGCTATTCATCCTCAAGTACTTTGATCGAAAGGGCATTGATCTGACTGGCCGAATAGCCTCCGGCGACCTGATTAGCATGGCTGAGTATTCGGATTTTCATACGCAGTGTGCCTTGAGCTCTGATATCGACCTTGACTCAAAGGTGGTTCCGCTCTTGTCCCACGCTGAGAGCAAAACGTTCAGGAATATCATGGCGTCAAACAACTTTGTCGCCAGCAAGGTCTCCAGCGAGACTCAGCGTGGACGACTGAACCGGCTTCGAAGCTATATAACGTGGTTGTTTGAGCAATTCCATGATCCACTTTCCGTCGGTGAGAAGCTCGAACGCAATTTCGAGAAATTAACAATGAAGATGCTCCAAGATGAGCGTTCATTGAATGTCGTTGAGGCGCATGTGAATCGACACCCAACTAAAGATGCGATTCCGCCAGACGTCTTTTGCAAGTTAATTGAGATCATTCGACCATCGTCCCCTAACAACCCATTCACCCAACGTAACCGATTGCGGAACTACCTGGTCGTCACATTACTTCTCGACACGGGTATTCGGCGAGGCGCACTGGCAAAGTTAAAGATATCGGATCTACGCTCTGACAGCTCCGGTGCGGCGCTTTGGATTTATCCAGAGCGCGATGACGTATCGGACCCACGGTTGGAAAGACCGAACCAAAAAACCAAAGCTCACCTCGCGGCGCTGAACCCCACGGTCATGGATGCCCTTTTGTTCTACATAGAAAGTGACCGGAAACTGATATGCGGATCAGCCGAGAACGACTTTGTCTTTGTAAGTAACAGCAATGCGAAGGGCACAAAAGGACAGCCTCTTGCTGCGAAATCAATCAATGAAGTGTTCTTCACGCTTTCAAAGGTGCTTGGTTACCGCGTACACCCACATTTGATGCGGCACATGTGGAACGACCTTTTTGATGACAATAGCGATCATCAGAACTTCACATCACAACAGGTTGAAGATGCCAGAAAGTACGCAATGGGGTGGTCCGCTAACTCGGCAATGTCGGACATATACAACGATCGAAGAACCTATCAGAAAGTTCGGAAAATCATGCAGTCCCACCAAGATCGTGTGGATGGTGCGAAATGAATGCCCTGTTGCAACAGGCAATGCGGTCGCATGAGCCAAACACAATTACCGCTCAAAGCGGCCTTAAAGTTGACGTAACCGCCGATTCTTGGCAGCTGCTCGCGACGACCAGTAAAGGTTGGAAGTTTGATATGAGCTGGGTCTGGAATACGGCTATTTCGGATGAAGACAGAAGCGACATGCTAACGGTCTATTCGCACTACGCGACGTCGAAGGCTGCCGGTACGACCTCAACAATTGTATCTAATACCAAACTATACCTATCATCAGGAATCCCACCGTTGATTAAGTTGAGGTCGCTGTGGAGCGGCCTTCCGGTGTCTCATAAGAAGGGGCTTAACCAATTCTTTGGCACGCTTTGCAAACTTGGATACAAGCAATACAACGATTACCACGGATTCACGAAAGCCAACTTGGACAAGGAAAAAACACTCACATTTGATTCGAAAAGAGGTGCGCTAAGTCACCAAGAGTTTGATAGCTTTTGCGCCGCTTTGAACCTGCGCCTCCAGTCGATTGACTGGAATGCAGACCGCTCGCTCGAATTTTTCCAATCACAATCCTTCAGCCAAATTTGCCGTTCCATTAGTAATAAACTAGCGGCAATCACTGTTCGTCGCCCCATACAATTGTCGATGCTCAAATGGATAGATGTGATTCCAGTAGGCAGTGGGTTTGAAGACCAACGAATCGACCCATCCCAGGAAGTTGGAAATATTGGCATCGACCAACTCCAGATAAGGTTTTTTCATGCAAAGGCTAGCGGCAGATCGTGGAGGACGGCACCAGAGAGGTTCCCGGTTGCTCTCAACGCGCAAAGCTCAGAGCTAATCGCCAGTTACAAACGGCTCTATATGCATGGTGTCCAGCTCTGGCTGAAAAATAGCGGTTGTCCGGTCACCCATGAAGAGACGCGTGATTTTTTGCCTCATATGCCGATGTTCCCGTTAACTGGCTTGTTCAATGAAAATATTGGCTCGATTGAGAGCTTGAGGTCGCTGTTTACTCAAGAGTCTCGTGGATTTCATGTCAACGAATCTGCAATAGCGATGAGCATGAGATACGTTGCAGCTGAATCCAGCCGGACGAAGGATTGCACAGTGACGTCGAACAGAATTCGGCATACAGTGCTGACTCGGGGCGCACAGGCGGGCTACACCGCAGCGACGTTAGCAAAGATCACAGGAGTTACTGAGCCCGCGGCTCGGCATTACATTGACCTTGACTACCGATCGCGTCGGATGATCGACGAACTCTATGATGGATCGGAGTTTTTAGCTGCTGTATTCAGCGATCCACTGGAGAGAGTCTCAGGCAAAGATGCGGAGGTCCTCGATCATCAGTTCAACAGCGTCGGCGGCATAAGAGATAAGCAAAGTTGCAACTCTTGCTCGGCTGTTACCGGGCGACCGATTGGCTGCTACGGGTGCAACAACTTTCGACCAATTCTGGAAGCTGATCACGCCGGAGTGCTTGAGCTGGCTGAACAGAAGCTGGCAGCCAATAGCAAAAAGCTACTTTCGCCCGTCGAAAAGCTCAGTGTGGAGAAGCTTACAAAACAGGTCGCGTGGATCAAGCGAACGATAGACGTGTGTAATCAAGTGCTGGAGGTACGACGTGGCGTTGAATAAGTACCTTGTCCGTACTCATGCACTAATTCAAAAGTACAAGGATGAAGCGCCCTTCAAGCAGTTCCAAAACCTAGATGGCCAATTGGCAACTTTCGATAATCTTGTCTGGTTTTACATTGATCCAAACAATGGCAAGAGAACTCGGATTTTAACCGGAAGGCACGGCACAAGAGGATCTGGATCGGCAGGTTCAGCCCCTAAATACGCATTGCCAGAGCCATACGGAGACTTGTTGAAGGTTTTCGTGATTGAGGCGTTTAATGCCTCTGTTTTCGCCTCGGAGATACAGGCACGTATCGGAGCGGCGCGATACTTACTCACAAACATGCAGGGTAACCTCCATACACAAACAGGATCAACGATCATCGAATGTTTCGGGGAGACTAGGCTTGATCGGATGGTGGTATTCCTTGAGTTCTGTGAGCGACAAGGGCTGATGCCTCGTGCATCCGATCAGGTTCGTCGTAATATCAGGGATAAACGTGATCGGACGGGTCACAGTGTCGAAGCCACCCGCAGAGAGAAAATGGCCAATGAGGAGGTCATAAGAGCTGCTGGGAACATATATGCAAAAACAATCACCAGTCTCAAACAAGGAAATGCCGGACAAGGCTGTTTTCGAGATGCATTGACTACATTTATTGTTTTGCTTTGCTGCGCATCACCGAATCGAGCCGGGGCTGAAGTGCCACTTCTTGTCAATCAGAAGCTCCAAAGTTATTCAGAGGATGGTCGAGCAGATGTTTTTTATCTTGATTGGCCGGGTAGCAAAGGCTATCAAGACAATCGAACCCATATTCTTTCGGCACTTAGCGGTCATGTTGAGAAAGGGATAAACTACTTCTCAAAAGCCTGTCAGCCAGGTCGAATCGTAGCTTCCTATTACTCTCGGCCAGACCAAACACTTGGGCAGCTACTAAAAGGGTTTCCAATCGACCCGGAAAGAAAAGTGCGTATAGACCTGAATCGTAAACCTCATCTTTTCACTTTAGGTTACGCATTAGGTTTCTATGACGTTGATACAGAAGTTCATGTATTTATTCATGACGCTGAAGATCAGGGGGCACCGTACGAAAGAAGCAGACCGATAAAACTAGCCACACGCAAGAGCTGCTGGAAGTCCAAGTACATATTCGAACTGCAGATAGAGGATGAAATTTCATCAAACGCGATGAGATTGGCAAAACGACCCGGTATTGAGCGTTTGTTGGGAGTCAATTTTAGTTTTTCTCAGGCTCCGAGGTTTGACCCAAATCAGAATCGTTTAATTTCTATTGGACAGCTTGAGAAAGTAGTGCGTGATTTGCAGAGAGAGGCATTCCCCAGCTTCCCTGCAGGTTTTTCTACTGGTGATTTGAATAGCGTCAAAATGGACGTTGCACTCTTCTGTGTTTTAGGTCATCAGTTCTTTAAGAACGGCGCTAATAGAAAAAGGGGAGGCGTGCCAGGCCAGCAGGGATACTACCATATACTGACCCCGCGCTCTCTTTCAACGATGGCTAGTTGGGGGCTTGGTAAAAGTGGTGATATTTTCCTACGTCACGGTTTCAGTTCTAACTACTTTCTGAATCTACATCAACTCCGTCACTATACGAATACCATTGCCGACAAAAGCGGTATTCCCAACGAAGTCTTGACAGCTTGGTCGGGTCGCAAAAGTCGCGAGCAAACATACGAGTACATTCATACCAGCCATGCTGAGCGCAGTTCAAGAGTGGCGGGCGTTCAGAAAAAGGCGACCGAAACCACCCAACCGATTCGCTGGGTCTCAAGCAACGAAATTGCGCGGGAATTTAACTTGCCCGCAAGTGTTACTTCGACGGGTCTTTGCACTCAGAATCTGGTTGTGATTCCGTGCGAATACCTGAACGATTTTGTATCGAGTTGCTTCATGTGTCCGAATGCCTGCCATGTAGCTGGAGATGGTGACGCTATCGATACACTCGAAAAGGACTGTCAATTCCAGCACCGGCGCCTGGAGGCGGTTAAAAATGATAATCGCCTCGGTGCCTCACGTGCAATGCAGGAGTGGTTCGTTCTCCATAACTTTAATACACAAGTCCTAGCTCAGCTCGTCCAGCTAATGAAAGATATGCCAGTCGGCACTGTGATCTCTTTCAGTGAAAAAGCTCGACAGTTCAATCTCCTCGATGCTAAGTCCAAGAAACTTACACAAGTTTTGGCCAAGCTTACGGATTCCCATAAGGATTTGCAGAACGCTCTTGCAAGACAAGAAAAGGCTACAGACGAGCCTCGCTCCAATAGAGATTTGAAGGAATTAATGGCCAAATACAGCCTTGCGGAGACAGAGTAAATGGCGCTACCCAGCATCTCAGCGCAAGACCAGCGGCGTATCGAGCGACTGATTTCCAACTGGAAAGGCAAACTGACTTGGAAACTGCTTGCGAAGGCGATTGAGCTTGAACTGGAGATCAAAACAACACGCCAAACGCTTTGTACCTATAGAGGAATTTACACTGCTTATTCGAACCGAAAAAGCGACCTTCGCGGCGTTACTCCTGAGGTTGTGGCTAGCATCACTCGGTCAGATATTAATGCCCAGGAGCGCATAGCACGCCTCGAAAAGGAAGTTCGCGATTTGGAAGAAAAGAACGCCCAACAATTACGAATGATTGATCGTATTTTTGCCAACGCAACCGCTATTCCGAATCTTGACCTTCGAGATCTCGTAAAGGAAAGACCTGAAGAACTTAATGTGAGACCGAAAGTATGACAAACGCTGGAAAACGCCTTAAAAAGATATATCGTTTGGTAGGGAGAGCCGTTTCAGATTATCAAATGATAGAGGATGGCGATAAAATTATGGCGGCGATAAGTGGGGGGAAAGACTCATTTTTAATGCTAGATGCACTGCTGCACTTACAGCGAGTCGCAAAAGTAAAATTTGAGGTTGTTGCTGTAAATATGGATCAAAAACAACCAGGCTTCCCTGAGGATGTGCTTCCAAGATATTTGGAAGAAAACAATATCCCATACTTTATTCTGGAAAAAGATACCTATTCTATCGTCAAAGCGAAAGTTCCAGAGGGAAAGACAACTTGTGCGCTCTGTAGTCGCCTGAGAAGGGGCAGCCTTTACGGTTTTTCGGAAGAGATCGGGGCAACAAAAATTGCTCTGGGTCATCACATGGACGACATTGTTGAGACAATGTTTCTCAATATGTTTTTTCAGGCTAAATTATCAGCTATGCCGCCAAAATTGTTGAGCGACGACAAGCGGAATATCATTATCCGTCCTCTTGCATATTGTCGTGAAAAAGATATCGAAAAGGTTGCTAGGGATCGAGCCTATCCGATAATACCCTGCAATTTGTGTGGTTCCCAAGAAGGCTTAAAGCGCCAAGCAGCCAAAACAATGTTGGAAGAGTGGGACGCACAAGACCCGGATCGTGTGGTTAATATTTTCCGCAGTCTTCAGACGGTTAAGCCCTCTCAGCTTGCCGACACTAGTCTATTTGACTTTGCCTCGCTCCATATTGAGCGTCCTGCTCTGATACCCGTAACAAATCTTGCGGACGAGGTGAATACTGAAAGCCTCTTGAAGGAAGCCTAGAGGCGTAATGATAGTAACGTTTCGGGCAATTGCGTTGGCGGGGGAGCTATGAGGCTCCCCAGTCTAGGGAAAGGTTTACGCAAGTTCTGATATTCAATTTCTAGAGTAATACTCTAAATTGCCTCTTGTCGGCATCCGATGATTTCAGGATACGGTACTCCATCCCGCTTGCCACCGCGATTTGCTGGGCAAAGTCCTTCTTGGCCTGTACAACAGCGTCCTCGATCTGGTTGTCGGCCTTCACCTCGACGATAACGTACTTCAGGCTGCCATCTGCTTCTTCACGTTGAAAAATGAAGTCAGGGTAGTAGCTGCGCACAGTCCGTGAATCGGGGTCGATGTACTGTATGAAGAAATCGGACTGGCCGTGTGTCAGCATTCCGGTGAAGTAGAGCTTTTTGACACGCTTCTCGCGTAGCAGATCCCAGAATAGCCAGTTCTCCGAGCCGGAGTCGAAGCAGTAGGTGTCGAGGTGGAAGCTCTTGGCGCGCTCTTCATCGTTGATCTTCTCGTCGTGCATCCGAACGATCTTATCCTTCGCCGCCGACATCTCGTAGTAGCCGTTCGGGGGCAGCTTAATCAGATCGACCTCGTGCTCCTCGGTTTGCTGCGATTCGTCCAAGTCGTAGAGCTGGCGGAACAGGCGCGGTATGATTTCGTCGTAGAGAAGCTCGTTGAACTCATTGGTGATGGCCACCAGCTCGTCGGAACCCTCTTTCGTCTTGGCTAGCAGTTCCTCGATCTCCAGCGGACACCGGTTCAGATAGCGGGATACCTCGGCCACAAGCGATAGTTGTGAGAAGGTTCGCTTCTTCCGGCGCGATGTGAGATCAAAGGTGCGGCTGCCGGAAGCGAGTGCCGCGTCGACGGCGGTCAAACCATCCTGCTGAGTTTCGATCAGACGGTATTTCTCGACCAGTTCGCCCCACTTCTGCGCATCCGCTCGCTCGGGCATCAACGCTTGCCCCGTCAACAACTGCTTTTCGCGTATCTCGTATTGCTTTCGCACACGCACTAGCTTGATCTTGACCGGCGGCTCAACCACGCGCACCTCCACGCGCTCCTTGTCCTTGCCGGTTTTCTGCAGCTCGTCCGCGCTGATGCGGAAGTTCTGCTGCAGCTCGTCGTTCAGGGTGTTGAGGTTGTCCTCGGAGAGGAAGACATTACCAGTGTGCTGAGCCTGCCCGATAGCCCTTAGACAGCGCATGGTGGCTTGAAGTACGAATACCTTCGATTTAGGCGAACGAAATAGTCCAACGCCAAACAGCGAGCGGCAGTTCCAGCCTTCCCGGCCCTTGTTGACCAGCAGGATGAACTGCTTTTCCGATCCTTCGGTGTCGAGCCGGTTAAATTCGCGGATGTCATCGTTAGTGGTAATCTTGCTGTCACCCACGTTGATCAGAATACGCGAGGTCGGGATGCCGTGTTTGAGAAGCGCTCGCTCCACAGCAGGTTTCAGCTCTTCGGTCAGCTCTTCAACTGTTGCGGCGAAGAACGCCAGTTTGGGCAGCAAGCCTTCCGGGCGCAGTTCGCCAGACTCTTTCAGGAAGTTCTCGATGGCGATGTCGACAAACTCGTCAGTGCGGGTGTTGGCGTAGCCGTGGAGCGTAACCTTCTTGAGGAAGTGTAGTGGTCAAGTAAAACTGGCCACGGGTTTATAAGTTTTCCAGTACATACTTTCTGCCACATTTGGCGGCAGGTCATCGTTGTGTCGATGCGGCCTGATTCCGCTGTAGTAGCCAATCACATAATCCGTGATCGACTGCTTCGCTTCAGCAAAAGAGCGGTATCCCGTTTCCGGTACCCACTCGGTTTTCAGGCTGCGGAAGAACCGTTCCATTGGTGCATTATCCCAGCAGTTACCCCGTCGACTCATGCTCTGCTTTATCTGGTAGCGCCACAAGTGTTGCCGGAAGCGCAGGCTGGTGTATTGAACGCCTTGATCTGAATGGAACAACAAGCCATTAGGCCTTCCTCTCGATTCGTAAGCCATCAGTAACGCCTTACTGGTTAGCTCGCTGTCAGCCTTTAGCGACAACGCCCAGCCAACCGGTTTCCGAGCGTATAGATCCAGCACTACCGCCAGATAAGCCCATCGTTGGCCTGTCCAGATGTAGGTAATATCACCACACCAAACCTGGTTGGGTTTACCCACAGCGAACTGCCGATCCAGTGTGTTGGGAATGGCCACATGCAGCTTCTCAGCCCGTTTATAAGCGTGTTTGGGCAGCTGATTACTCACCAGCCCCAACTCTTTCATCAAACCACCCGCCACATATCGCGTTAGCTTTTCGCCTCGCTGGTTGACGATAGAGGCAACCGTTCTGGCACCTGCGGAGCCACCACTCAACTGGTGTGCGGCACGTACCATCAACTTCAGCTTGCGACGGTAGGGGCTATCGCCTTCTGGGCGACTACGCCAGTACTTGTAACTGCTACGCTGAATATCGAATGTCTGGCACAGCAGCTTTACGGGATAGCTCTCTTGAAGCCGCTGAATTATCGAATATTTTTCAGCTCGTCTGACATCAAGAGAGCCATACCCTTTTTTAAAATGTCTTTCTCTGTTTCAAGGCGCTTAACTTGCCGCTCGAGCTCCCGAATACGACGGCTGTTCTGAGGTCATAGGAGAGGCATCGTAGCTGCCACCAGAACGTTCTTGCTTGAGTTGGCGAACCCATTTGTCCATCGTGGACTTGCCCACGTTCATGGCTTCGGCGGCGTCTTTCACTGAATGCCCTGGTCAACGACGAGCTGTGCGGATTCGAGCCGAAACTCGGGGCTGAAGGTCGGGCGTGATGGTCTGGTCATTGGGTCACCTGTAATCGAATGAGGTGATGCTATCACCTCTAATTAGGTGGCCAAATTCACTATGCCACTACATGATGCTGTTATCGTAATTTTTATAACCGAGAATCGAGTTAATTTTTGGATGGATTGGAGAAACAAGCTTAATACCGGTGCGGCGTTCTTTGGGTACATGTGAAAAGCCGGTGCGCTCAGTAATATCTCCCGATATCGAGAGAGACCCGATCGAAAGGGGGCGTTGCGCATGCAGCTCAAGATGAGGCCTGGACTGCCACCCGGAGTCGGTTAGTGGACCATCAAATTCGCCGGGAATGAGATTTCTCAATACGGCGGTGATATCCCATGAAGCCCATTTTTTGGTTAGCCCTATATCGATATTGCCAAAATGATGCTCGTTGCTGTCGCGACTGGGATCGAAAAGATCGTCGTCTTCGTGCTCCACCAATCGGAGTTTTCGTTCATGCACGATAATGTATTGGTATTTGAAGCTGGCGCCGAAATTGAAACCCTTTAGCCAGTTGACGTTGAAGCGTTTCATTAAAGCCAGATCGATTACCGCTACACCGGCGGTTTCTATCGTGGATTCCAGATCGGCTGGCATGAGACCCGCGGTCATCGTTGCCAATTGCAGTCGCTGTTCGTCCTCGGGGTCGTAGACAAAGGTGCCGGCGAATCGCCCTTGGCCACAAGCACACAGGTGCCAACCTTCTGGTAGCAATGGCGCATCAAATAGTACCGCGAAATTAGCTCGACCCGTAGCGAATTGACCATCCAGCTCTTTCATCTCCGCGATAAGAGAGTCGGTTTCGAAGTCGAGTAATAACACACCGGATTCGGAACGATCACCGAGCCCTCTTGCTTGTTCAGCTAAATCCAGCACTTCACTCAGGAATCTGTCATTGTCAGTAATGCGAACACGCCCTGTAATGCCCAGTAATGGCGGGCTATCGCTCTGTTTATCCGGTAAAAGTGACGGGGAAAACGCTGCCGCTACTAATTGCGCCTGTTGGGCGATTGCGACAGGCACTTGCGTACTTAGCCGGATGCAAGTAACCAGGATGATAAATGGATGTTTCACGCACGCTTCCTTAGCGCTACGCTTTTAAATTTTCTTAGCGATCGTGCGGCATCGTCCGCGATCACATAGGCGGCTGGTAAAACCAGAAGCGTGAGAATTGTCGACGAAGACATACCACCGATGACAAGAAAACCGACTGGATTACGGAGTTCAGAGCCGTCGCTATTCGCTAACGCCACAGGCACCATGCCCAAGACAGTGGACAAAGCAGTCATTAGTACTGGCCGTAGTCGCTGAGGGCCTGCACTCAACACCGCGTCCCTCGACGCTTTCCCTGCCTCGCGGAACTGATTTGCAAGGTCTACAAGCAGGATGCCATTTTTCATGACAAGCCCCATGAGCGCAATGAGTGCAATCTGAACAAAAATGTTCAAAGGTTGATTGAAAAAATAGAGCATTGAGAAAGCGCCTATAAAAGAGAGGGGAGCCGTGACCATGACAATTAGGGGCTGCACAAAGCTGTTAAATAAGCTCGCCAGGATCATGTAAAGCGACACGAGGGCTAAAACGAAGGCGAAAATAATCGCGTCTGTGCTGTCCTGCATGCGTCGGGCTTGACCAAGGTATAGGCCGGAATAACCTTCGGGCAGGCCGACCTCAGCGACGATGCGGTCTAGCTCCTCTGTTGCAGTCCCGAGCGCAACGCCAGGCTTTGTGTTGGCGAAAATACCAATTTTTCGGGATCGAGACTGGCGCTCAATCTGGGCTGGGCCTGAAGCAAAGCGAAGGTCGGCCACATTGGCAAAATCAATGAGCGATCTGTCCGACGCCCGCGATTGAATGAGCTCGACCCAGCGCATGTCAGCGCGGTCGTCTTCCTCCATCTGGGCGCGCACCTCGATCCTTTCTCCATTTTCCTCATAGGAAGTGACCTCTATCCCGCCCAGCATAATACGCGCGTTGTTGGCAAGGCTTTTGATCGAGACGCCTAAATCTGCCGCTTTGGCACGATCGACATCAATTTGTAGTTCTGGGCGGCCAATTTTGTACGTAGAGTGTATATCCGCATAAATGCCGGTTTCTCGCATACGTCGCATGACCTCGTCGGTAATCCGTTCAAGCTCCCCCAGATCTGAACCGGTCAACGCATATTCCATATCAAAGGACGTAAGACCGCCACCGGTCATGATGGGCATTTCAGAAACAGAGATCGTTTTGGCCTCGGGTATAACCTTGTAGAGCACCTGGCGCGCTTCGGCCATAACGTCAAATTGATCCGATAAGCGATCTTTTTTGTGGACAAGTTTGAGAAAATAACTAATCTCGTTCACCCGCTCGGTCTGGTTGCCGCCGACGGTGAAGAATACGTTATCAACGTGTTTTATTTTTGCGAGCTCAGCGGCAGCGCGCTTCGCAAGCTCTCGTGACTGGGATATGCCTGCGCCTTGCTCCAATTCAACGTCGGCGATGAACTCTGACCTGTCAAGCGAAGGGATAAAATCGATGGCCAAGCGTTGAGCGACGAGCACGCCAATCACCACGGAACCCAGCGCGGCCGCGACCACAAAATAGCGATAGCGAATGGAAATGCTCAGCATTCGGCTATACCAGTTTTCCAGGCGCGATAGAGCCCGATCGATTAGGGAGCTAATTGCGCCTTTGTGCGCTTGTGGTTTTAAAATTCGAGCACACAGCGCAGGTGTGAGCGTGAGCGACACGAGCAGCGACACTCCAATGGAAAACACTACCGTTAATCCATATTCACGGAAAAAACGGCCAATCACCCCTTCCATAAAAGCGATGGGCACGTAAACCGCCATGATTGCTACTGTCGCTGCAATGACCGCACCGCCCACCCGATCGACGCCGTGGGAGGCTGCGTTCGCCGGGCTCATGCCGCCTTCTATTTCCCGCTGAATACTTTCTAGCACAACAATGGCATCGTCCACCAGAAGACCGATGGCCATGGCGAGGGCAATCAGCGTCATCATGTTGATGGTGAAGTCTGCGGTATAGAAGGCAAAAAAAGTAGCAATTAAAGCACATGGCATGGCGATAGAGACAATCAGCGTTGCCCCTATACTGAGGAGAAAGAACCAGGTGACGATAGCTACGAGACCGATGGCAAATATCATGTCCGCAAATGTGTCTCGAATGCCGGCCTCGGTGAAGAGAGATGCATCTTGAGCTGTGACGATAGTTGTTCCCTCTGGCGCTAAAGCCCGCACCTCATCGAGTGCCTCTTTTACGGCGTTGGCGACTTCGACGACGTTTGTGCCAGATTGCCTGCGAATATCAAGGGAAATACCGGTGCGGCCGTCTAACTCCGCGTAGGTGCGCTCGTCTTCCAACCCATCCTCGATGCGGGACACATCACCGAGCTTTACAGGCGCTTGACGGTCAAATGCGACGATGAGCTCTTCGAATTCACGGATTGAACCGACCTCGCCTTTTGTTTTAACGCCGAATTCGCGATCTTTCATCTCGGTTTCCATGCGGCCGCCTGGTACTTCCACATGTTCTCGCTTTATAGCCTGAACTACTTCATCGGCGGTTAGACCATAAGCGCGCAGGCGTTCTGCATTTAGCCAAATTCGTATTTGCCGTTCACGTCCACCAACGACTGTTACAGTTCCGACGCCGGTAACGCGTTGGAGGCGATTCTTAACGGTGTCCTCTGCAAACACTGTCAGTTCGCTGATTGGCACCGTACTTGCGATCATGACGGACAAAATCGGCGCAGATGCAGGATCGACTTTCTCAACAATGGGTGGCTCGATATCTAAGGGCAAATTACGCCGTGCAACGTCCAGCTTGTCCCGGACATCCTGGACCTTAACATCGAGGTTGTCCTCCATCTCAAATTCGAGAAAGATTTGTGACAGTCCTTCTGAGCTCACAGAACGGAGAAGTTTGAGGCCCGCTATGGTGTTTACAGCTTCTTCAATGACATCAGTGACTTCGGTCTCAATAGTTTCCGGCGATGCCCCCTCGAGCGCTGTGGTTACAGATACGTAGGGTATGTCCAGTTCGGGGAAAAAATTAACACCTAGACGTGCTAGCGAAATCGATCCAAGTACAACCAGTGCACCGATTAGCATGGTTGCAAAGACCGGTCGTCGGATAGACAGATCGGAAATCCACATCAGTTTTCCAATCCTTCTTTTCTGGTCATGACGACATCGTCAGAAACGTCAGTAAGGTGCGAGCTCGGCAATACGCGCATGCCGGCCTCCAGTCCACTAAGCACCTCAACCGAATCAGTGTTGTGGTCACGTGTTGTTAAGTGGCGTATTCTTGCCTTGCCATCTTCGTAGAGCAAGACATAGGGGTCGTTGGGCGGGCCACGCAATAAAGAACGGGGGAGGAGAACGACTTTGTGCGGCTTGGGAAAAATCTCGGCTCGCGCGAAAAGGCCCGGTTTGATTTTGTAGCCGTCATTGGTGATAACTGAACGTGCGTCAATCGACCGAGAGGCTATATCGATTCGGTCGTTAATAATGTGAATCTCAGATTCAATTACATCCGGTATACCATCGATACGGATTTCGACTTTCGTGCCTAACGTGATTTCGGGTAAGTACTTGGCAGCTATACTCCAGACGGCTACGACAGGATCGGCTTTTTTTACCTGGACCACGGCCGAGTTTCCCATGCCTGAGGCTCGGCTTGAGATGAAAACGCCTTCGTCCACAAACCGTTCGGTGATTACGCCGGTGTAGGGCGCGCGGGCAATAGCATCTTCAAGACTCTGTTCAACCTGGGCGAGTTTTGACTTTGTAATATCGACACGGGCTCTCGCAGTTTCTAAAGCGGCGGCCGAGGTGTCAAATTGCGCTGCTGAAGCTACTCCCTTGTTGCGCAGATTGGAGACCCGATTAAATTCAATCTTTGCCTTTCGAAATTCGGCCGCGTATAGGGCGGATGAAGCAGCGAGTTCCTGCTTTTGTAACCTGAGTACGACGTCTCGCGTTCGAAACAAGGCGTCGCCAGCTTTCACTCGATCGCCAACGCGCACATAGATTTCCTCAATCGTTCCTTCGATCTTGGGGCCAATATTGCTGGATTTTGCAGCCATTATCGTACCGGTTGCCAAAATGGGTTTTACAACGTTTTCAGTAGTGACGGTATGTAAGGCGAATTGGGATGGTTGAGAGTGCTCGGATGGCGGTGCTTGCTCAGTAATTTCGTTCTCTGCCGATGCAAATGCTTTGCCACTATGAAAAGCGGCGATCAGTGGCAGCGACACAAGAAAAATCGATTTGCTGATAAGGCGCAATGGAATACCCTCTTGCAATAAGGCGTTGTACATACTATAAGTATACATAACATATGTAAACAGAGGTTATTCCATGAAGCGAGAGGACTTGGAGTGGAATTTAGGGTACCTGCTAGACGATGCAGCGCGGCTGATGAGGCGGGCCTTCGATGCGCGAATCAGACACTTGGGTTTGACGCGAGCACAGTGGTTTGTGCTTGCACAGCTTTATCGGGAAGATGGGTACACCCAGACTAATCTTGCGAAACTGGCGGATATGGACAGGGCCACGCTGGGCAAAGTTGTCGACCGCCTCCAGGAAAAGGGCTTAATTGAGCGACGTCCCCACCCTGAAGACAGGCGGGCCAATCTTATCTACATCACAAAAGCATTTGATCGGCTGGTCGCGCCAATGCGTGCAGAATCAATACGACTCTACTCCGACGCCCTGCGCGGGCTTAGTGTCAAGCAGTGCGAGCAATTTACCGCTATGTTAGCCAAGGTCCGCGAAAATTTAATCGGTAAGGCAGAGATTGAAAATGATGGTGTTAGCGAAATGGATTCGTATATGCCACGCATGGTCGGCGTCCGTGAGCTTACCTGATTGCAGGTTCGGGCAGACAGAGAAGATGCAATAACTTTTAGTAATAATTATTTCCGCTACGCTGTGACTTGCGTGCAGCTGCCGATGCTATGCCAGGCATGCCTCGAGCATCCGGAGCCTTATTAAATATCTAAATGAGGAAAATATGGTGTTTGAGCAAGGAAAAACTGGTATTGGCAGCACTGAAAAGTTATTTGATATGTTCTTCACGCATGTTGGTACGCATCGTGACCTTGGATTGACGCTCCAAAATATAGAGGGAGATATCGCTAAAATTCATCTTCCTTTTCAGAGTAAGCATGCTGACTCAATAGAAAATGGCAGTCTTCATACAACCGCAATAGCGACGGCCATTGATAGCGCCTGCGGCTGTGCGGTGATGCTTCATCTCGGCAAGCCGGCAGCCATCGCGACCGTGAATCTAAGAATCGATTACATGCGCAAACCTGAGCCTGGGCGGGGCTTGGTTATCGAAGCTAGTTGCTATCAATATGCGGAGGATTTTATCTATGTTGGTGCGGCGGCTTATCAGGTAAATTCAAAAATAATGTGCTGCAACGCTGTTGGCATATTTAAATCTGACACGCCGGGCCCCGTGCTTGGCATGGAAATAACGTAGGCACGCCGAATGATAAACCAAAAGCTTATCGATTTTCTTGAAGAAACGCCTTATGCCCGTAACTACGGGACCGAAATAATTACTTCAATACCAGAGACGGAGTGCGTAACCCGGTGGCAGAATGTTTTTACGGGTAACCCACTTTTGCGTGCCTGGCACGGAGGCGTAGTTTCAGGTGTTCTTGAGCTGACCGGGACGCTCGCCGTCATAAATTCTGCCAAGACTAAAGAGTGCGCATTGCTTTCTATAAACACGAGCTACCTTCGTCCAGCCTTAGGTGATAAAAGTTTGTTTAGCCGTGCCACTGTCGTTCGAAGCGGAAAACGTGTTCATACGGTCAGCGCTGTTGTGTGGCAAAACTCTCCGGATGAACCAACAGCAATCGCATCATTAACGTTCGCAGGAAAGTAGTAACTCATGGTCTGCAGAAAGTCCGGGGCATCCACTTCAATTGCAATCCCGATTGAGGATTTTTATAAGAGTTGCCCTAAGCGTTCACCAAAACTGCTTTTGTCGTCATGGCAAAGCGTGATCTTTACTGACTGAGTAAACACATCTCGCCACACCCTTCATATCACAAGTATCCATCTTTAGATCAAATGCCTCTATTTTTTTCGAGGTGCCTGTTGCTAGATTACCCAAGTGAAAAGGCCAACACTTTGGGGGCGCGAGCTAAAAGCGCATGGCCAAAATTCATTTCCCATGCTGGTTCCCAATAATACCGTTGATCCTGCGCAGTACGCGCAACAGTTGAGGACGAAAGTCCCGCTTGTATTGGATCCACAAGTCCAATCATTGGGCTGTCACCAATTACGGGAAAACGGAAAGTTCGTAGGACGACCCGGTGAACTGTTCTCTTTCAGCGGGCCAGAAGGCGATTTTTAAGCAGAGGGCCGCAGCTAATTTTTGATGTGTCCGCACAACCGTGTCGACACCCCCAGACAGGTGAAGAATTCTATTATGAGCGTTGCCGAATTGGACAACTACAAGCAGGCCGCGGACAACCGCGACCTGAAACACATTCCAGGCTCCTTTGGCCTTCCCGTTATAGGGCACTTCTTCGAGATGGTGACGGATCTTTACGGCACCATCGACCGACAGTATTGCCGCTACGGGCCAGTATCGCGGCTAGGAGTGGCGTACCTCAAGGGAGTGCTGCTGATCGGGCCGGATCTCTACGGGGAGGTTTACCTCGACAAGGATAAGAATTTTTCCGCTGAGATGGGGTACGCGCGCACTCTGGGTCGCTTCTACAAAGGAGCGCTGCTGCTGCGGGATCACGGCGAGCATCGCTTCCAGCGCCGCATTATGCAGAGCGCGTTCAAGACCGAAGCCATGCGCGGCTACTTCGGCACTATGGGGCCTATGCTCAAGGAGGCTGTGGAAGGCTGGGACGGTCGCGAAGACTTCCTGTTTTTCCCAGCCATAAAACAGGCCCTGTTGGACGTGGCCGCTACAATTTTTGTCGGGCTGGACAAGGACGATGATCGCGCCGCCAATTTGAATCATGCCTTCCTGGACATCGCCAATGGCCTGCTGGGGTTTTTCGCCAAGGAAATACCCGGCACTAAATACGCCAGGGGTAAAAAGGCCCAGCGCCATTTGCAGGAGTTCTTCGGTTCGTTGATCGAGGAGCGACGCCGCGGCAAAGGCATCGATACCTTCAGTTACTTCACCCGGGAAACCACTGAGGACGGTGAATACTTCAGCGACGAAGACATCATCGCGCACATGAGCTTCCTGCTCTTCGCTGCGCACGACACCACTACCAGTGCCCTTAGTCACTTGATGCTGCATCTCGGGGAGAATCCCGAGTGGCAGCAGCGCTTGCGCGAGGAAGCGGCGTCGATCGATAAGGAGTTTCTGGATTACGACGATCTCGAAAAGATGCCACTGGCCGACGCGGCGGTGAAGGAAACCCTGCGACTGCATCCCTCAGCGATGGTGGCGCAGCGGAGAACAATTCGCGACTGCGAACTCGGCGGTTACCGCATACCTGCCAACACCCTTCTGTTTCTGGTGCCCCAGTATACCCACCGTATGGCCGAGTACTGGGATAATCCTCATACCTTCGATCCTGAGCGCTGGCTGGAGCCTCGCAACGAGCACAAGCGCCACCCCTTCAGTTTTGTCGGCTTCGGCGGCGGCGCTCATAAATGTATCGGCATGCACTTCGCGTTGACACAGACCAAGAACTTTTTACACCAGTTTCTGCGTCGCTATGAGTTCTCATTGGCGGCTGATTCCGGTGAAAAACTTCAGACCGTTCCACTGCCCAAGCCAGCGGATGATCTACCACTGCATTTGAAGCGTTTAGGGTAATACGTCTGCCGGGGCCTCCCTGTAGGCCAACCATCGCACCAGCACAATTTTGGCGTGGTTCGCCGGACTTTTCTGTGGTATGAGGCATGGGTTCGAGCGAGCTTCGCAGATGCTTTGCATCTCATACCCCAGTTTATTCTTTAGGATGGGATAGCCTGTAAGCTTTTGGTGACATGCCATAATGCTTTTTAAATAGCCTAGAAAAATTGTATTGATCGCTGTATCCCACCGCTTGCGCGATTGACTTAATCGACTGATTTGTATTCTGAAGAAGCAGCCGTGCTTTGTTCATTCTTAGGTTGCTAATGTAATCGAAAGGTGGCCTACCTAGCTCTTTCTTGAACAAGCGACTAAATGCCTCCCTTGTCATATTCTGACTGTTAGCCAGATTTTCAATGGCGATATTCTGTGTGTAAGACCGATTCAGGTAGGTGACTGATTTTTGAATGCGATGATCGATTACCGTTCTTTGGGATAACGTGATATCCAATTGGCTTAAGGTGTAACTAACTAAAAGGTTGCTATAAAGTTGTCCAATTAAGCCGTATCGATCTTTCTCTGCCATGGAACTAAGCCGAGTAACCCGATCAATCACTATGTCAATCGCAGGAGCCTTATAGATACCAGGTTCTATATTGAGGTGAATCGATGGCAGGTAAAAATAAAGTACCAACTGGAAAGACGATGAAAGTAGCGTGCCGTATACCTCCGTATGCGGCGGTATTAAATAGATCCAATTTGGCTCAAGAAAAATTTGGCGACCTTCATACTGCAGAGCCGCGGTAATCTCGGCATTGTAGTAAAGACACCACTCTTTGGTGTTCATGGGAACGTTGCCAATATTCTTGTCTACCCAAACATATTCGCAACTGACAAGGTCTACACGGAAATTCCCTTCTTCTTTCATAAACTGTACTTGGCTTTAAAAAAAGATGGCTTATTCTATCCAGCATAAATAATCGGGTGGCCTACCCTATATTGTATATCACAAATAGCCATCAATTGGTCATATTACACCATTCGTCGGAGGAATGTTTGGACTCCCCGAGAAAGATAGACACTTCCGCGCTATTCTTGAGCATAGGAGGAAGTCATATGAGCAGTCAACGATATACCCCGAAATTCAAGGACGAGGCCGTTCGCCAAGTAGTTGACAAAGGACTTTCAGTCGCCAGTTCGTTAATGCACACCGGTATGAATTTGCGGTAACAACGATGTGTCTTTCACTGAATGTTGCACGAGCCGGCTTCTACCAATGGCCGCAAATATCGCTATCTGATGGGGCAATGGAAGATTTATGGGTGCCGGCTTAACCCGGTCATCGTATGCAGCAAGCCGGGGCGTTTATGGCTCCCCACGGGTATTCCTGGATTTGCGCGAAGTCGGAGAAACCTGCGGGATACATCGGGTTGCCAAAACCATGAAAGCCCCCCTTTAAAGGCGGTGCGCGTCCAGATCACACATCTCCATCATTCGGTCAGATATACCTATTTTAGCGCAAGGTTTCTATTGCTATATTTGGAGTTGGAAAGTCCGACACATTGATTAGCAGGAGCTAGAAGGCCGTGGCAACACAATTATTTCCCATGCTGGATCCGAATTATATCGACAATCCTGAGCCGTACTGGCAACAGCTGAGAGAGGAAGCCCCGCTGTATTGGAGCGAGGAATTCAACTTTTGGGTGGTTACTCGCTATGAGGACGTGGATAATTTCGCAAAGCGGCCGGAAGACTTTTCATCTTCGAGCGGCCCTGGCGGTGGTTTGCGAATGGATGATGCTTCAGCTGAGGACGTAGTAGGCTTTTTGCCGATGATTCAAAACGACCCGCCAGAACATACCAGGTTGCGCTCTATATTTGCCAGAAGCTTCACATCGCGCCGCATAACGCAATTGGAATCTGAGATAAGTGGAATCGCCGATCAATTGATTTCTGACTTACAAAACAAATCTTCCGAAGGAAGAGAGTTAGACCTCTACAAAGATTTTGCAAGTCCATTACCGGTGGCAGTTATTGCAAAGCTTTTAGGAATACCGTTGGAATATTACGAGCGGCTTAAATTTTGGAATGAGGCATTGGGAGTTGGTGTCGGCGGAAGCTATACAGAAAAACAGCGTTTTAACGCCACAACTGAAATGAACGACACTTTATCCGAAATCATTGAGGAAAAACGACTCAACCCTGCAGGTGACCTGATTTCGTCGCTCGTTAAATTGGCCGATGAAGATGGCGAGCAGCTAAAGCCGAATGAACTTTTAGGGTTTTGTAAATTGTTGTGGATTGCCGGCAACGAGACAACCACGAATTTAATAACAAACGCTGCGGTTGTACTCCAGGAGCAACCCGAGATACTTGAGAAGCTGAAAAATAATAAAGCACTGATTCCTCAATTTGTCGAAGAAGCACTTCGCTACGTAGGGCCGGTAAATGGGCTCTTCCGTCGAGTAACTCGAGATATTGAATACAAAGGGAAGAAACTTAGGGAAAATGACAATGTCTGGATAATGTTCGCCTCAGCCAACAGGGATGAGAGACATTTTGAAAGCCCGGAAAGTTTCATTATTGAGCGAAGCCCTAATGATCATTTGTCACTGGGAAAGGGAGTGCATTTTTGCATGGGTGCAGCCCTGGCAAGACTTGAGGCACAAATAGCCTTTGAGCATCTGGTAGACGTGCTCCCTGGCTTTGAGTTAAAACCTGAAGAGGGTTTGCGCATTCCCGTACCAGTTCTGCGCGGGTGGATAAAGCTACCCATGATTCGTAAAGTATGACGCCATGAACGCCGCAGGGTTGTCTAATTGCCACGCCTTAACCAGTCGTGGCTGTTCGCGCTATGGCTGCTATGGGTCGGGAGCAGGCACGCCAGCGAAATAGTTGGAATGTCTGGAAAGAGCTGCTACCAGCCATATTGATGTCCAGGCCAGCCGTCCGCTTATTACCAGCAGCCGACTTTACTTGCGTTGGGCAGGAACTGACCTACCATAAATTGGCCATCACGGGTTTCTACCATAAGATGGCCAAAGCGGCCAAGTTATGGGTGAATCGATACGCTTTTGGTAGGTGGTCGCCGGTAGAGAGTTATATTAGGCCGCTATTAGAGCCGCTGGCTCGACTTCAGATTTGTAAAGGATATTTAGGCAGTATGACCCATTCTTAGCCCTTACTATTGGGCCCCCGTTTCGTGCTTTACGAAATAATAGATTGCTGTAAAAAAATATCCCAATATGTGTGGGTAAATTGTTTCTTATCTTATTGCTTTATAATGGAAAAATTGTTTTATCCTCGAAATTTATCGTGCTTATTGTGATTTCTTACCGGATACAAGGTAAAGACAGTTACACCATGCTCGATATCCTGATGAACCTGCAAAAGAGCGCACCGGTCTCCTTCGAGTTGATCGCGGTGAATATGGACCAGAAGCAGCCGGGCTTCCCTGAGCATGTTCTTCCCGAATACCTCGAGACGCTGGGTATCGAGTACTACATTGTTAACAAAGACACCTACTCAATCGTCAAAGAGAAAATCCCCGAGGGCAAGACCACCTGTGGGTTGTGTTCGCGACTCCGGCGGGGAACGCTATACGGCTTTGCCGAGCAAATTGGCGCCACGAAAATCGCACTCGGACACCACAAAGACGATATCGTACAGACGCTGTTTTTGAATATGTTCTATGGCTCCCGGATGGCTGCGATGCCGCCAAAGCTGCTATCTGACGACAAGCGCAATGTCATTATTCGCCCGCTGGCGTATTGCCGGGAGGCGGATATCGAACGCTTTTCAACCTATAAAGCGTTCCCCATCATTCCCTGCAACCTCTGTGGCTCGCAAGAAAATCTGCAGCGCCAGAATATCCGCAAGATGCTTCTGGAGTGGGAAAAGCAGGATGGTAGCCGCATAGAGAAAATTTTCTCGGCAATGCAAAACATTGCTCCCTCACAGCTCGCAGATCGCGACTTGTTTGACTTTGCCAACCTCAATATTGACCGCTCTGCCGAGCGCGAGGCTCACCCCTTTGACGCCGCCCAGAGCATTGATGCGGGTGGCCCTCAGTCCCTGCCTTTTGTCGAAGTGCGGGTGTAAGCTCAGCTGGCCTAAAACCTGCATTACAGTCAGTGTAGGCAGTAACTAGTCGCGTAAGTCATTGATAACCAATGTATATGCGCAGGTGCTACTGTCAATAATTTGACGAAACGGGTTTGAGTGGCTTTGAAAATCAGCGCTGTCAAAAAAATGACTATTAGTGGAGGGGCTAGCCAATGGCAATAGCCCCGCGCGTGCTGATTACATTCCAGTTTTTCCTGTTGGTCGCATTGCTCGGCGGTGCAGCGGTCGCGGCGCTGCTCAGGCAGGCGGAGTGGCTCAGTGTGAGCCTGTTGTCCGGCGGCGCAAGCCTCGCCGTTGCGCTATTTATACAACTTATGTCGCAGCCAGCGACCAAACCCCGAGTCAAAAAACATAAACGGGTCGACTACGGTGTTCATTTGCGTTTGCTGCGCACCACCGCTGAGGGTGAGCCAGCGCGTGTCGCGGCGGTGATTGATCACTGGCTGGACGGGCAAACCTCACAGTGCTCCCCCGAGCAAGCCGCCATGGTGCTAATGGCCCTGGAGGCGAAAGTTGCCGCAAGCGTGATGCGTGAATTCAGCCCGGAACGAATTCAAGCATTGACCAGCTACATGGCCACCCTGGCAACGCCGGATGCCGGGCAGCTAGCGCAATTACTGGCACGCTTTAACGACGATATGCTGCAGTTTTCCCTGGTGCGGCCCAGCCAGGCAGAAGATATTCGCGATTTGCTTGAGGAGGCCCTCGGTGAAGAGCGGGCGGCCCTAGTGAAAAGCAACCTGGCACTGCAGGGGCAGTCGCAGCAGATCGCTAAATTGAAGTGGTTGGCAGCAGATACCATAGCGGACATGCTTCGCAGGGAGCATCCGCAAATACAGGCCGTGCTGATCGCCTGTTTGGAGCCGGCGCAGGGGGCGGCCGTTATTACCTGTTTTGACCCCCAGCGACGCAGGGAGTTACTCAGCCGTTTGGCGTCGCTGGAGTCCCTGTCGACCGCTGCGTTGGCGGAATTGGATTGGTTGATTGAAGAATACTTGAACGCGCGTGGCCACAGTGGCCGCCGTTTAACCGGGGAAAGTCTGGCAGCCGCGCTGCTTAATGAGCTGGATGTTGCCGATGAAAGTGCGTTGTTGGAGGGCTTGAGGGAGCATCGCCCAGGCCTGGCCGAGCGTGTTGAAGACCAGATGTTTGGGTTTGAACAGTTGCAGCGCTTGACGGAGGCCGATATGAAAAATCTGGTATCTCAGCTCAACCCGCAGACCGCCCTGCGTGCGCTTGAAGGGGCCACCGGTGAATTACGTGCGGCATTGCAAAACGCGCTGCAGAGTCAGCACCCTGAAGAGCGTCTGCTTGGGCAGCCCTCTAACGGCGAAGTAGAGCTCGCCAAACAGGAGCTTGTTGCCGCCGCTAAACGGCTGGCAGGTGTTGGCGAGATCGTGCTCGACAGTCGCAAATTATCACTTGGAAACTAACCAGCTTATTGGCTTTTGCAGGGATAGCTATGACAACAATTGACCAGCAACAATACGACGAACTTCGGCGAGTGATGGGCAGTGATATCGGTGTGTTGGTCGCGAGTTTTGAGCGCGATTGTCAGCAGCGTATCGCTGATGCGCAAGACGCCTTCGCCGCCAACGACTTTGAGCGGCTGCGACGCATTGCGCACACCTTAAAAGGGGGGGCATTAGGGATGGCTGCATTGGCTTTGGCTGAGGAGTGCAAGTGCCTGGAGGGTGCCGCAAAGGACACAGATTCCGCGGCGGCAAACCTGGCGCTTCGGCGTGTTGAGGAACATTTGGCAACAACACTTCGTGTACTCAGGGAGCGTTGCTAAGTGCGCGTCATTTTTTTGACTAACACAGGCTGGTGGTGGCCGAGGGTGCAGGGGCAGCAATGAAGGATTTGCTTTCTCAAGCAGAGATAGACGCGCTACTGGCCGCCGTGAAGGACGAGCCAGCGGTTCCGGGCATCGAGCCCAAGCCCAGCTATGCCCAGTTTGATCTGGCCAGTCGGCAGCAACCGAAGGCACGTCGCTTGCCGGGTTTAGAGCAACTGAGTAAGCGCTTTGCCGAACATTTTCGCAGTAGTTTGCTCGACGTGCTGGGGCAGGACGTTGATGTCAGCCTGCTGGAGCTACAATTCTCGCCTTACGCGGAATATCTTCATTCGCTGTATATCCCCTCAAGTATGAATTTAATGCGCGTCGAGCCGCTACTGGGCACGGCGATGATGGTCTTTGATGCGCGCTTGGTCTTTCGCTTAGTGGAAATCTACTTCGGCGGCAGTGAGGCCCAGGGTGTGCCGGATGGTCGCGATTTTAGCCCCTCCGAGCGGCGTTTGATCGGCAAGCTCCTCAGCCGCGCTCACGCTGACTTTGAAGAAGCGTGCAAGCCTGTTGCCTCACTGCAATGTAAGCCGATGGGCACCGAGTTGAATCCCTCGCTGGCCAATATCGTTGGCGCGGCGGACACCGTTGTGGTTTGCCGTTTTCAATTGGATGCCGAGGGCGGTGGCGGTGGCGAGCTGCATATGTGTTTTCCTCTGGCAATGCTCGAGCCCTTGCGAGAGAGTCTCTCTCAGAGTGAGTTGGCGCAGAGCCGGGCACCCGACCCGCAGTGGCAAGGCGCCATGCATCGCGCCGTGCTGGATACGCCACTGCCTACGCGCTGCGTGTTGGCAGATAAGGCGATGACACTGGGGCAGGTCGCCAATTTAAAAGTGGGGGATGTGCTGAGCTTGGGGAGTTGTCAGCAAGCCGAAATTCGCGCATCCGGCGTATCGCTGCTCAAGGCCAGTGTCGGTATGAGCAAGGGGCAGTTGGCGTTAAAAATAAAAGGGCGCGCATAGCGTATAAGGAGTGAGGCAATGACAGAGCCAGAAAACCTGCGGCGAGAGCGTGAGATGCTGCGCCAACAAATAGAAGCGGAAGAGGGAGAGTCGTCTGGAGCATCTGACCTGCTGGGGCAGGCCCGACTTCGAGAGCGCACAGCGGCGGCGCCGGACCTCGATATGGTGATGGACATTCCCGTGCGCGTCACGCTAGAGGTGGGTGGCAGTGACATGGCCATCCGCGACCTGTTGCAGTTGCAGCAGGGCGCGGTGGTGGAGTTGGACCGTCAAGCAGGCGAGCCGCTGGATGTCCTCGTCAATGGTCGACTGATTGCGCGGGGAGAGGTGGTGGTGGTTGATGACAAACTTGGTATTCGGCTGACCGAGGTTGTGAGTGCCACCGAACGTTTGCAGTCGCTGCGATAGCTTATGAATAGACTGGTATTTGTTATTCCCGATGCATCCGCACTGTCTGCACTGGAATGTTGGGCGCAGATGCAGCGTGAGCAGAGCACGCACTGGCGCCTGCGGTTGTGGGCGAGGGACGAGGCGCGTTCTCCGGCAGCGTCGTTGCCACATCTCAATGAGCTGCAGCTTAGTGATATTCCTGGGCTCAGCTGGCGTGGTGCCGTCTGGTCCGCCGTCATGTCAGCGGTGTTGATTACTGTGCTCTGGCCATTCAGCCGCGAGCTCTCCGAGGCGATGCAGGCAGTGGTTCGCTACGCCCTGCCCGGCGCGTTGATTTTCTTTGGGCTTTGGCTGGGCGGCTTACTCGGCACCATGCGCGTAAATCCCGTGTATGAGGCGTACCGGGAAGCGTGGTCGACCGCCAGCGGCCTGGTATTTGTTGATTGCCCCACATTGCATCAGCGGCTGCTTAGGCGCGAGCTGGCCCAAATCGGATTGCGATACCTCGATACCCGGCACCGCTATCTTGGTAGCTATCGATACCCACAAAACACCCTTGCCGGGAGACGCGCTTTATGACGGTTCAGGTTATTGGGGTAAGCGGCGGCAAAGGCGGTGTAGGAAAAACCAATGTCGCTATCAATACCGCTGTGGCGCTGGCGCACCAGGGTAAGCGCGTGGCGATTCTCGACGCCGACTTTGGCTTGGCTAACGTTGATGTTTTGTTGTCGCTGTCGGCCCCGCAGACTATTGAGCAGGTCCTTAGTGGTGAGTGTTCGCTGGAAGACGCAATGATTAGCGGGCCGTCTGGTGTGCGCATTATCCCGGCATCCTCCGGCGCACGGCAGCTGACTCGCTTGAGTGAGTTACAGCATGCCGGTGTGATCCGGGCATTCAGTGACCTGGCCGCGCAGCTGGACGTATTGATCGTCGACACGGCAGCGGGGATCACCGACACCGTTTTAACCTTTACCAACGCCTGCCAGGAGGTGCTGGTGGTGGTTTGTAATGAGCCCTCGTCACTGACCGACGCCTATGCGCTGATCAAATTATTGAATCGTGATTTTGGCCGCCAACGTTTCCGCATTCTGGCCAATATGGTTAGCGACGAAGATGAGGGGCGCCGCTTGGTTCAAAAGTTGGCAGGTGTCTGCGAGCAGTTTTTAACAGTCAGTCTCATCTACAGCGGCAGCATTCCATTTGACCCGGCATTGAGAGAGGCGGTGAAAAAGCAACAGCCAGTGGTCGATTATGCCCCGAGTGCGCCCGCCTCGCGGGCGTTCCGGGACTTGGCAACGCGGGTGAGCGATTGGCCTCTGCCGCGCAAGCCGTCGGGCCAGCTTGCGTTTTTCCTAGAGAACCTGATTCAGCAGCCCGTTGGAATGGAGGCGCCGCATGAGTGATGAGCGCTCCCCCGATCCTTTTGCCAGCAGTGATGTCGGTAGCGACTCGCCCGCCCCAGGGGCGTCGTCCTTGCGCGATATCAGAATTCTGGTGGTCGAGGATTTCGCCACCATGCGTCGTGTGATGCGCAATTTGCTTAACGATCTCGGTTATGCGCGCATTAGTGAAGCTGATGATGGCAGCGTGGCATTGCCCATGCTTCACAACCAACACTTTGACTTAGTGATTACCGATCTATTGATGCCTGAAATGGGAGGCTTGGAGCTGTTGCGGGTTATTCGCGCCGATAGTGCCCTGAGGCATATACCGGTGATGATCGTCACGGCTGACGCGCAGCGGGAAAAAATCCTCGCCGCTGCGCAGGCTGGGGTGGATGCCTACATCGTTAAGCCGTTTACGGCGGCAATGCTGGAAAGCAAAATTCGTGAGCTGTTTTGCACGAATACGTCGAAAACATGACCATTTGATTACAAAATCGGCCCTTTGTGACCGGGCCAACAGTGTTACTGCAAGACTTTGCGCATAATTGCCAGCCACTACAAATCCGGATTCGCTGATCCAGCTGGCCTGAGATCAATAACAATAGAGTGCATACTGTGGACGCAAACGAACACGAAGGTATCCTGGTGATATTTTTGGCGGAAGCCGAAGATATTGTTAAGGGCTTGTTTGCGCAGCTGGAAGAGCTGCAGTACGGCTATGATGGTCAGCGAATACTGGATGATATCCACCGTGGCTTTCACACCCTCTATGGCGGTGCTGCGGTCCTGGAGCTGGCCGAGCTAACCGAGTGTGCGCGTTTAAGTGAACGCGTAATGGATAGGCTCAGAACGCGGCGTATTGCCCTCAGCCCGAGTCTGGTGTCGCTGATTATCGGTGCGACAAGCGCGATTGAAGTGATGTTGAGCCGGCTGATTAATCACCAAACCGTTAATCGTATTCCCGATGAACTCAGAGGACGCCTGCTGAAGGCTGCAGGGCAGGCTGGTGACGAGTCGAAAGCGAAGCCCGAAGCGCCCGCGCCGCGTAGTGGCGATGCCTTACTGGATGTATTTTTCGACGCGGCAGCAGGGGGGCGGTCATCGGCTGCGAACCCACGGCCTGCCGCCACCTCCGGTCGCGCGCCGCAATCCGATGCAAAATTGAACACCTTGCTGGATAGCCTGTATAGCCCAGCGACTTCGGTGGTGGACAAGGAATTGAAATCGGCACCCGCGGCAGCGCGTGTCAGCGAGCCGCAAATCAGTGACCTCGTCAGCGAATTGGCCTGGGTGCGCAATCGCTTGATGGGATTCCGGGGTGAGAGTGAGGGCGACAAGCTGAATAAGGCGTTAGCCTACCTCGACCTCGTGACCCAGGATATGGAGCGCTGGCTACAGCGCCATCAATCCGGCGGTCAGTAACCGCCGCCTCGTAGTGGGTGCACTCACCGGCCTGTCAGCGAGGCTTTTGCCGCTGCGACAAATTGCCGCGCCAGATTCCGGGCGCGGATTTCAATGTTATTTCGTATATACTTAGCCGCGTTTTAAATCGGACTGCCGCTATGCGGTGGCCTTTAGCAGCGAGAGTGAGTTTGTCGTCACCAGACCTCAAGTTACACAACCTATACAGCGAGCGAGATGAGCGCGTGTTGTTTGCGGGCCTGTCGCTGTCTGTTAGCGCTGGAGACGTTGTGCAACTGGCCGGCCCCAATGGCAGTGGCAAGACCACGTTGCTGAAGATTCTCGCCGGTTTGTCCTCACGCTACGAGGGCGACATTCACTGGCGGGGTGAGAATTTGATCACCCAACGCGAAGACTTTCGGCAGCACAGTTTGTACCTGGGACACGGCAGCGGTATCAAAGCGCAGCTGACCGCCCTGGAAAATCTGCGTTGGAGTTGTGCGGTGCGGGGGCAGCATGTTGCCGACACCGATTTGCATCGCGCCCTGACGACAGTGGGGCTGGGCGACTTTATTCAGCAGCCCTGTTACAGCTTGTCAGCGGGTCAGCAGCGACGTGTAAATCTGGCGCGACTATTTTGCTGCCCGGCCCGGCTTTGGTTATTGGATGAGCCTTTCACCGCTATAGATCAGCGCGGTGTCGCGGAAATAGAGCAGTGGATCTGTGACTTTGCCGATAACGGGGGAATGGTGTTGTTAACCACCCACCATCCGCTGTCGTTGCCCCGTCCATTGCGCCGTATAGAGCTGGGGAGGACGTAGTGATCCCGATGGGCACTGGTGCGGTAATGTTTGCCGTGTTGCGACGCGACTTGCAGGCTGCGCTGCGACGCGGTAGCGAGTGGAGCAACCCTCTGCTGTTTTTCTTAATGGTTTGCAGTTTGTTTCCGCTGGGTATCGGTCCCGAGCGGCAGCAACTGGCCGTGTTAGCACCGGGCATTATCTGGGTGGTGGCCTTGCTGGCGTCAATGATGGCAACAGATGGCCTGTTCCGCGGAGACTACGACGACGCGACATTGGAACAGCTGTTGTTGAGCCCGTTACCGCTGTACCCCCTGGTGCTGGCGAAGACCTTCGGTCACTGGCTGGTCAGTGGTTTGCCGCTGAGCCTGTTGTCGCCCTTGTTGGCAACCATCCTGCAGTTGCCCTCAGAGGGGCTTGTTGTACTGATGGTTAGCCTGTTGCTTGGCACGGCGGTATTGAGTTTTATCGGTGCGATTGGCGCCGCCTTGACGGTCGGTTTGCGCAAGGGTGGACTATTGCTATCGTTGATTGTCTTACCCCTGTATATTCCGGTGTTGATTTTTGGCAGTGCAGCGGTGAAAAGCGCCATCGATGGCATGGCATATCTGCCGCCGCTGGCGGTGTTGGCGGCGCTGTTGATGACAGCCCTCGCGCTGGCGCCGCTGGCCATTGGGGGCGCCCTGCGCATTAGCGTGGATCAGTAAGTATTGGTTTGAATTAAGGAAAGACTGGCTTTGGCAAATTGGCAATGGTTTCACAAATGGGGCTCCCCACGCTGGTTTTACCAATTTAGCGGGCGCCTGTTGCCTTGGTTGGCGATTCCCGCCTTGCTATTGCTTGTTGGGGGCTGTGTGTGGGGGCTCGCCTTTGTACCCGCTGATTTTAAGCAGGGGAATAGTTTCCGCATTATCTACATCCACGTTCCCGCCGCCGCCGTTGCGATGGGCGGCTATATGCTGATGGCAACCGCAGCCGCAGTACATTTGATATGGCGTATGAAGCTGGCGGCCATTGTCATGAAATCCGCGGCGCCGATTGGCGCAGCACTGACGTTTCTTGCGCTGTTGACTGGCGCTGTGTGGGGGAAGCCCACCTGGGGAACATGGTGGGTGTGGGATGCCCGCATCACGTCCGTATTGATTCTGTTTTTCCTGTATCTGGGGCTGATCGCCCTGCATCAAGCTTTTGAAAACCGCGACGCCGCTGCGCGCGCTTGCGCGGTGCTGGCAATTGTTGGCGCGGTGAATATCCCGATCATCTACTGGTCTGTCGAGTGGTGGTATAGCCTGCACCAGCCTGCCAGCATCAAGTTTGTTGGTGAATCAACGATTCACCCGACGATGTTGCGCCCGTTGATGGCAACGCTCAGTGGTATGTATCTGTTTTTTGGCTGGGTACTGTTGCTGTTTGTGCGCGCCGAAATTATTGAGCGAGAGAAAAATACCCGTTGGGTGCAAGCGTTGGTGAGCGGCAAGTAAGGGAGAGGTAATAGTGGTATTTGCAAATCTTCAACAGCTTTGGCAAATGGATGGTCACGGCCCTTACGTGTGGTTCAGTTTTGCCTCCAGTGCGATCGTGCTGTGTGCTCTGGTATTTGAGTCGCGGCGTCGCGGTCGCAATGCGCGGGCGCTAGCAGCGGCAGCGGCCCGCCGCCGTCAGGCTGAAAATCAGTTTTAAATTATTGCTACGGAGGCTGTAATGGCCATGCACCCCCTGCGTAAACAGCGCCTTGGAATCGTCGTGTTTATTTTACTTGCCAGTGCGGCAGCGGCGGCGTTCTTGGGTTACGCCTTGCGAGAGAACATTAACCTGTTTTACCCACCTGCCGATATTGTCGCGGGCAAAGCGCCGGTCGACAAAAAGATTCGCGCTGGCGGGATGGTGGAAGAGGGCTCCGTGGAGCGTGCCACTGACAGCCTGAAAGTTCGCTTTCGCGTGACGGATTACAGTGCCAGCGTAGCGGTGGCCTATGAAGGGATCTTGCCTGATCTCTTCGCCGAGGGCGAAGGCGTGGTGGTTACCGGTCGGCTTGCTGAAGACGGGGTGTTTTACGCGGATGAAGTGCTGGCCAAACACGACGAAAATTATATGCCGCCGGAAGTCAGCGAAGCCCTGGAAAAATCTGCGCAGTCACGTGCCGAGGAGGCGACAGCAGGCAAGGAGTACAACGGCTCGTGATTATTGAACTGGGGCACTTCTCGCTCATTCTTGGTTTTGCTTTTGCGCTGTTATTAGCGGTTGTTCCCATGTTGGGTGTCTGGCGTGGAGACCGGCGCGCAATGGCTGCAGGCGCGACCCTGGCGTGGGGGCAGTGTCTGTTCACCACGCTGGCCATAAGCGCCCTGTTTTACGCTTTTCTCAGCGATGATTTCTCCGTCAATATTGTGGCGCTGCAGTCCAACTCTCAATTACCCGTCGCGTATAAATTCAGTGCGCTGTGGGGTGGGCACGAGGGCTCCTTGTTATTGTGGTTGGAGATTCTGACCCTGTGGACCGTTGCCGTGGCGGTGTTTTCCAAGCAACTCCCCTTGGATATTTTGGCGAGAGTGCTGTCGGTCATGGGCATGGTTGCCATTGGCTTCTTCGGCTTTGCCCTGTTTACCTCGAACCCGTTTGCGCGCAACCTTCTGAATACCCCTGCAGATGGCCAAGACCTCAACCCCCTGCTGCAAGACCCTGGCATGGTCATTCACCCGCCGATGCTCTACATCGGCTACGTGGGCTTTTCCGTGGCGTTCGCCTTTGCCATCGCAGCCTTACTCAGCGGGCGTATGGATGCCAGCTGGGCGCGGTGGTCACGACCCTGGACCAATATCGCGTGGTTGTTCTTAACCATTGGTATCACACTGGGTAGCTGGTGGGCCTACTACGAACTTGGCTGGGGTGGCTGGTGGTTTTGGGATCCAGTCGAAAATGCCTCTTTCATGCCTTGGCTCGTAGGCACCGCGTTGATCCATTCCTTGGCGGTCACAGAGAAACGGGGCATTTTTAAGTCCTGGACACTGTTACTGGCGATTTTTGCCTTCTCGTTGAGTTTGCTCGGCACCTTCCTGGTCCGCTCTGGAGTGCTAACGTCGGTGCACGCCTTTGCGGCAGACCCCACCCGAGGAATGTTTATTCTGGCTTTTCTCGTTGTCGTGGTTGGCGGCTCGTTAACTCTGTATGCCTTAAAGGCGCCGTCGCAACATAGTGCCAAGCCATTCGAGTTGCTATCGCGAGAAGCGCTGCTGCTGGCAAATAATATTTTGCTGGTGGTTGCCGCATTGACCGTGCTGCTCGGCACGCTGTTCCCCCTCATTATGGATTTTGCCGGCCTGGGTAAATACTCGGTGGGGCCGCCGTATTTCAATGCTTTGTTTGTACCCATTACCTGCTTGCTGGCGCTGCTGGTGGGTATTGGCCCCAGTTCGCAGTGGAAACGCAGTAATACCCAGCGCTGGATGAGTGCGATGCTTGCGGCGTTGTTGGCCTCAATGCTGTTAGGAGTAGCGGTGCCGTGGCTGTACGGCGGCGAATTTCATTTCGCTGCCAGTGCCGGGGCCTTGCTATTTGTATGGATTGTCGCGACGACACTGATTAATTTGCGCGATAAGACCCGCAATGCGTCGAATGTTGTCGCGGGTTTGCGACGCCTGACACCGTCTTACTACGGCATGCTTGTGGCCCACCTCGGGCTGGCCTTGGCCCTTATCGGCGTGGGTATGGTGACCAGCTTTCAAGACGAACGCGACCTGCGTATGAATGTGGGAGAGAGTACCGAAACCGCCTTTGGCTATCGGGTTGTTTTCGACGACCTTCAGGCCATTAATGGCCCTAACTATCAGGGGCAGCAGGGGCGTTTTAGTTTGTATGACGGTGACACGCTACTGGCGCAGTTAACGCCCGAGAAGCGCCGCTACCACGCCCGCGCATCGCAGGTGATGACCGAGGCGGCGATCGATGCCGGCGTGCTGCGCGATGTGTACATCGCGCTTGGCGAGCCTGTTGCCGAGCGCGCTTGGGCGGTCAGAATACATATTAAACCCTTTGTGCGTTGGATCTGGTTGGGGGGCATCCTCATGGCGTTGGGTGGTTTGTTAGCGATTTGCGATAAGCGCTACCGGGGAAAAATTACTGGTGGTTCGAGGGGGAAAGCGTGAGCAGGATTAAACTATTTTTGCCGCTGATTATCTTTTTAGTGCTGGTGGCCATTTTCTTCGGCGTGCAGCGCCGAGTGCAAACCGGCGACTACAGCCCCACGGCGCTGCCATCGGCATTGCTCAATAAGCCCTTTCCGGAGTTCTCTTTGCCAACCCTGCAAGGTGAGTCGCTCAGCCGGGCAGAGCTTCCAAAACAGTGGTTGCTGGTCAACGTATGGGCAACGTGGTGCCCGACCTGTCATTACGAGCACCCCTTCCTGGTGGAATTAGCGGAGCGCGGCGTGCCAATTTTGGGCGTTGACTACAAGGATCGACGCGAGCCCGCCCTGAAGTGGTTGGCGGAAAAGGGCGACCCCTACTTTGCAACGGTATTTGATGAGCAGGGCACTTTAGGTTTGGATTTGGGGGTGACCGGTGCACCGGAAACCTACCTCGTCGACGCCGAGGGCATTGTGCGCTTCCGTTATCAGGGCGCACTGGATCAAAAAGTCTGGGATGAGCAGTTCGCGCCCATGCTCAGCTCACTGGAGGAGGCGTCGCCGTGAACCACCGCGTGTTGCTCCTCGCACTGCTGCTTTTGGCGTTGCCGTCCTGGGCGGTTATTGAAACCTACCAGTTCGATACCGATTTGCAGCGCCAGCGCTACAATGCCTTTATCGAAGAGCTGCGCTGCCCAAAGTGTCAAAACCAAAATTTGTCTGGTTCCGATTCGGCAATCTCTCAGGATCTTCGTCGGCAGTTACACGCCATGATCATGGCCGGCAAGTCAGACATTGAAATTACCCAATACATGGTTGATCGCTACGGCGACTTCATTCTGTATCGGCCGCGGTTTAATGCCGCGACGGCGGTTCTCTGGTTGTTGCCGGTGGGCTTGCTGCTCGGTGGCTTGGCAATCTGGGCGCTGATGGCGTCGCGGCGAACCCGCCGCGTGCCGATTCAGCCACTCGATGATCACGACCGCGCTGCGCTCGACTCGTTGCTCAGCGACGAAGAAAAGCCTTCTGAACGTTCTGGGGGCAATTCATGAGTCCACTTGTACTCGGTGTCATCTTGCTATTGGCGCTAGCCATGGGCCTGTGCTTGCTGGCGTTTCGTTCGCGCCGGGTGATCGGTGACGATAAAGCACAGCACCGTCAGGCGCAGCGCGATTTTTATCGCCAGCGACAGCGTGAGCTACTCAACGACCGTGAGATGGGTTTGATCAGCGAGGAGCAAATGGCTGAGCTCAACGCTGAGCTGGACAAGCAGTTGCTGGAAGAGAATGCAGAGTTTTCGGCTCGCGCTGGCATTTCGCGCGGGCCGGTGCTTTGGCTGTCATTGCTATTGCTTCCCGCGCTTGCCCTGCCGTTGTACGACTATCTTGGCTATCGGCTGGATTATCGGCTTCTCGACGTTCAGCAGCAGTTATTTGCCGCCGACCAGCCCAGCGAAGATGATCTACATCGGTTCGAGGCGCTGGTCGATGATATTTTAGTTCGCCGGCCTGAGAACGCGGAGTTATTGATGACGATGGCATCAATACGCCGCCAGCAGGGTAATTACGCGGAGGCGGCGAAGTACTACGAGCGCCTGCTTGATTTATTTCCCCAGGATGCCGATATTCTCGCCCAGCTGGCCCAGGCGCGCTATTTATCGGCTAACCGCGTGATAGATGCGCAGACACGCAGCCTGCTTGAGCGCTCACTGGCGGTGAATCCCCAGCAGGGCACGGCTCTGGGCGTGCTCGGTATCGACGCCTTTGCTGCCGGTGACTATCTCAATGCGATCACGTACTGGCAGCGTCTTCAGATGGGGCTCGATCCGCAAACGGGCGAGGCGATGGTCATCGCCGCTGGCTTAAACGAAGCGAAGCGTCTGGCGATTGAAGCCGGGTCTATTGAGGGCTTGCAGCTGAATGTGGATATTGCGCCGGCGCTGGGTGACTTCCCTAATGGCGTGCTGTTTGTGGTTGTGAGAGAGCCCAGTGGCTCGCCTATGCCGGTAGCCGCAGTGCGGCTTCCAGTGCGCGCTGGCACGGCGGCCTTTCCGCTGACGGTGTATGTGACAGACAGTGACGTGATTCGCCAGGGCGCGACCCTCAGTGATTTTGATTCGCTGCGCGTTTCCGCCCACATTAGTGTTAAAGGGGTGGCGATGCGTAGCCCCGGTGACTGGGTGTCAGAAGCCGCTATGTTGCGTGGTGATGCCACGTCGCAGCCGGTCAGTCTGCTTATTGATCAGCTACAGCCCGCCACACGTTGAATTTCTACTGATGTTGCCCGGTTCTCGGGCTATAATCGCGCTTTGCATACATCTGGTCCTATCCCAACGCAGGCATTCTGCGGATAACAACAAAGGGATAGGCACAAAGCTTGGTTACGGTTTTTATGCGTCTGAAAAGTATCAAACTGGCGGGTTTTAAGTCTTTTGTCGACCCCACCACAGCCCATTTTCCCAGCAACCTGTCTGCGGTTGTTGGTCCAAATGGCTGCGGAAAATCCAATATTATCGACGCGGTGCGCTGGGTAATGGGGGAGAGCTCGGCGAAAAATTTGCGCGGCGAATCGATGACGGACGTCATCTTCAACGGGTCGGTTAACCGCAAGCCCGTTGGCCAAGCCTCTATCGAACTCGTGTTTGACAACACGGCGGGAAAGTTAGGCGGCGAATATGCCCGCTATAACGAAATTGCCATTCGACGCAAAGTCACTCGCGAAGGCGCCTCAGAATACTACCTGAATGGCACTAAGTGTCGGCGCCGGGACATCACCGACATCTTTCTTGGCACCGGTCTTGGGCCGCGCAGTTATGCCATTATCGAGCAGGGCATGATTTCGCGCTTGATCGAATCTAAGCCAGAAGAACTGCGGGTGTTTATCGAAGAGGCGGCCGGTATCTCTAAGTACAAGGAGCGCCGCCGCGAGACCGAAAACCGCATGCGCAGAACGCATGAGAATCTGGAACGTTTAACAGATTTACGCGACGAGTTAGAACGACAACTACAGCACTTGCAGCGCCAGGCCGCCGCTGCTGAAAAATACACCGAATACAAAAAAGAAGAGCGTCTGTTGCGAGCGCAACTGCAAGTGTTGCAGTGGAAGGCGCTGGATGGCCAGGTCGGCGAGAAAGAGGCGGTGATACGCGAACTGGAGCTGGACCGGGAAGCGGTTGTCACCGAACAAGTATCGCTGGGCACCGCCATTGAGCAGTCGCGCGACGAGCACACTCAGCTCAATGATACCTTCAATGAGGTGCAGGGGCGCTTTTACAGTATTGGCGCCGATATCGCCCGCGTAGAACAGAGTATCCAGCATCAGCAAGAGCGCCGCAGCCAATTGGACGCTGACCTGCAGCGGCTCGAAATCAATATTCAGGAGACGGCCGGTCTGCTGGACGGGGACCGCAGTAAAATTCAGCTGTGGGAAGAGGAGCTGGCGGGCATCGAACCTGAGCTGGAAATCAGCCAGGCAGAAGAGGAGAGTGCCTCGGAGTCCCTGTTGGCAGCAGAAGATGCGATGCAGTCATGGCAGCAGCGCTGGGACGAATTCAACCAAAATGCGGCGGGGCCGCGTCAACGGGCTGAAGTGGAGCAGTCTCGCATTCAGCATTTAGAGCTGAGCATGCAGCGCCTGCAGGAGCGTATTCAGAAAGCCGAAGGAGAGCGCGCCGGGCTGACTGAAGGTGACGACGGTGATCTGGAGTTATTGCAGGAACAAGCAATGGCCCTTGAGCTCGAAGGCGAGGCCTTGCAGGAACGCCACGACCAGCTGCAACCGTCAATTAGCCAATGTCGTGAGCGCATTCGTGAAACCAGTGATGAGGTGGACCGCCGACGCAGTGAAATGCAGCGTTTACGTGGGCGGATGGCATCTCTTGAAGCATTGCAGCAGGCGGCCTTAGGGCAGGGTGACAAAGCCCTTTCTGAATTGTTGCAGCAACATGGCTTGGCAGATAAGCCTATTGTCGCCGAGGCCTTGCAAGTGGAAGAGCGCTGGCAGACCGCCGTCGAAACAGTCCTTGGCGAGCAGCTGCAGTCGCTGTGTATCGACAGCCTGGAGGGTGTTCAAAGCCTGTTGTCAGAGCTTCAAGAGGGCCAGCTCTGCGTTGTTGAACAGGCGCAAAATGGCGATGTAGGCGTGCAGGCAGATAGTCTCGCCGCGATGGTTTCCGGCTCGCCGGCGTTGCAAGGCGTGTTAGCGAATGTGAAAACGGCTGACAGTTTGGCGGACGCCCTGGCGCGTCGAACGAGCCTTACTGGGGGTGAGTCACTGGTGACCCCGGAGGGCTTGTGGCTGGGGAGAGATTGGCTTCGCGTTCGGCGCGGAGACACGGCGCAAGGCGGCGTATTACAGCGCCAGGAAGAATTACAAGAACTCAAAGCAGCGATAGATGAGGGCGAAGCGGCGCTAGCGGCGCTTACCGAACAGCTGGATGCAAGCCGGGAGCAACTTAAGCAGCTTGAGACCGATCGCGAAACGGTGCAGCGCGAGCTACAGCAACACAGCCGGCAGCAGAGTGAATTGCGGGCGCAGTTAAGTGCTCAGCAGGCGAAGAGCGAGCAGCAGAGCCAGCGTCGCCAGCGGCTGGACAGTGATATTCACGAGTTGCGCAACCAGTTTGAGATGGAGCAGGAATCGCTGGCCGATGCACGCATGACCTTGCAGGATGCCATTGAGGCGATGGAGCAAGACTCGGGGCGTCGCGAACAACTGCTTAGTGAGCGCGACAACAACCGCTCGCAGCTCGATGCCGTTCGTCAAAAAGCGCGGCAGAGCAAGGATCACGCCCATCAGCTCGCGATGCGCTATCAGTCGCTGCAAACCCAGCGTGATGCTGCCCTGCAAAATATTGCCCGCACAGAGGAACAGTTAGAGCAATTGCGCGAGCGCAAAGAACAGCTCAGAGAGAACCTGGACGACAATGACTCGCCAATCGATGATTTGAAGCTGGATTTAGAGGCCCGCCTTGAGCAACGCCTGCTTGTTGAAGAAGAGCTCAGCGCCGCGCGTCGCGCATTGGAAGAGGTGGATCAGAAGCTTCGTCAGCACGAGCAAAGAAGGCACGACATCGAGCAGCGCCTGCAACAAGTCGCCAGTAAGCTCGAGGGCGCCCGGGTTGAGAATCAGGGCTTGCAGGTACGGCGCAAAGGTCTGCAGGACCAACTTCAAGAAGCACAATTTGACCTTCAGTCCGTTCTCGAAAGCTTGCCCGATGAGGCAAGCGAAGCCGCCTGGCAAGAGCAGTTAGAGGCTGTGGGCCGACGCATTGCCCGCCTGGGGCCGATTAACCTGGCGGCGATAGAGGAATACAAGCAACAGTCAGAGCGCAAAAATTATCTGGATGCACAGAACGCCGATTTAGAGGACGCGTTGGAAACGCTTGAAAATGCCATTCGCCGTATCGACAAAGAAACGCGCAACCGCTTTAAAGAAACCTTTGACCGCGTGAACAACGGCTTGCAGGAGCTGTTCCCGAAAGTGTTCGGCGGCGGTAGCGCCTATCTGGAAATGACCGGCGACGACCTGCTGGATACCGGTATTTCTATCATGGCGAGGCCTCCGGGTAAGCGCAATGCGACCATTCACCTGCTCTCCGGTGGGGAAAAGGCACTCACGGCAATTGCCTTGGTATTCTCAATCTTTCAGCTTAACCCTGCGCCATTTTGTATGTTGGATGAGGTTGACGCGCCGCTGGATGACGCCAACGTTGGCCGTTACTCTCGCATGGTGAAAGAGATGTCCCGCGACGTGCAGTTTATCTACATCAGTCACAATAAAATCGCGATGGAAATGGCCGACCAGCTAATGGGGGTCACCATGCATGAGCCGGGTGTCTCACGCCTTGTGTCGGTGGATTTGGAGAAAGCGGCAGAGATGATCGCTTCCTAGATATTTCGGTGCCCGCGTGGAACAATATCGCCAAATGCGACTCGAACAGGACGAAGTCCGCGTCGAGTGTGTTGAGCGGGCCGTATAACAGGCAGATAAGGGCCGAATAATGGATCTCAGCGTAAGAGATTGGTTGATTATCATAGGGGCATTGTTGGCGATAGCCGTTTTGTTAGACGGTTTTCGCCGGATGCGCAATGAGCGTAAAGACACGCTGCGGCTCGCCTCGAAAAAGCGCCGCGAAGCTGAAGAAGAGCTGATTAATCCCGAGCTACCGGGTGAGGCAAGGGTCGTTGCGGTTCGCGAGGCGCCGAGTTTGCACCAGCGCGACGCCAGCCAAAAGCATAGGCCGCAGGCGTCTCACGACGATGACGACGTGTTGATGCGTGATTATTCCGCACCTGAAACCACACAGGGCCCTGTGGCCGAGACGCCGGTGGTGCCTGATTCAGAGCCAGCACTGGGCAAGGCATCGACAGCTGAGCCCGCTATCGAACCGGACGAGGCATTTACTGACGAGGCAGTGTCTGCGCCGCGACGGGTAGAGCGCGAGCCTGCTCCCCGCCAGTCTGAAAAACCGGCGGCGAGTGAGCCCCAGGAACTCATCGTACTGAATGTTGTTGCCGATGAGGGTAAACCCTATGCCGGGGCCGACTTATTACAGGTGTTGTTGGCCTGCGACCTGCGCTATGGACGGATGAATATTTTCCATCGTTTTGAGAAGGCCGACGGCAGTGGTGCCGAGCAGTTCAGCGTTGCGAATTTGGTCGAGCCAGGTAATTTTGACTTGGATGCAATCGACGGTTTCTCCACCCCGGGGGTGGTTTTCTTTATGAATATGCCGGGCCCCGAAGATAGCATGCAAGCCTTCGATGCCATGTTGGAAACCGCGCGCTGTTTGGTAAAAAACCTCGGTGGCGAATTGCGAGACCAAACCCACAGTGTGGCGACGAAACAAACGTTGGAGCACTACCGGCAGATCATTCGCGATTTTGAACGCCGCCAACTCACCCTGATGTAATTTCGCTACTACGGTCTTATCAATGTCCGATGCCTCTTCCCGCGCACGCTTGGAAAGCCTGCGCGAGCAGCTTCACGAGCACAGTCACCGCTACTATGTGCTCGACGAACCCAGTATTCCCGACGCGGAGTATGACCGCTTGTTCCGCGAACTCCAGGAGCTGGAAGAGCAATATCCGGAGTGGCGTAGCGACGACTCACCAACGCGCAGGGTGGGGGGAGCACCGCTGGCGGCTTTCAGCCAGGTGCGTCATGAAACGCCAATGCTGTCGCTCGACAACGCTTTTTCAGAGCAGGAACTGCGGGATTTCGATGCGCGTATTCGCGGTCGCTTAGACAGTGAGCATCCGCTCGGCTATGTCTGTGAACCAAAGCTCGATGGCATCGCCGTTAGCCTGTTATACGTCGACGGCGTGCTGGTTCGGGGAGCGACCCGTGGCGATGGCCAAACAGGCGAAGATATCAGTGAAAATGTCAGAACGATTCAGTCTATACCCCTGAAGCTGAAAGGCGAGGGCTGGCCCTCTGAGCTGGAAGTGCGCGGCGAAATCTATATGCCCCGAGCGGGCTTTGAAAAGCTTAATAATGAGGCTCGGGAGCAGGGCAGCAAAACCTTTGTTAATCCACGCAATGCGGCAGCGGGCAGTTTGCGGCAACTCGACAGCCGAATCACCGCCAAGCGGCCGCTGGAAATGTGCTGCTACGGTGTAGCTGTTGCCGGTGACTCGTGGTTTGAGCGCCACAGTGACGCGCTGGCGCGTTTGGCCGACTGGGGGTTCCGCGTCAATGCTGAAATGACCGTCGTTGAGGGCGTAGACGCCTGTGTGGATTACTACCACCGCTTGTTGTCTCGCCGGGACAGCCTGAGTTACGACATCGACGGCATTGTTTTCAAAGTGGACGACGTCGCGCTGCAGCAAAAACTGGGCTTTGTATCACGGGCGCCGCGCTGGGCGATTGCACACAAATTTCCGGCGCAGGAAGAAACTACCGTTCTCCGCGATGTGGAATTTCAGGTAGGCAGAACGGGTGCGGTAACCCCGGTAGCAAAATTGGAGCCGGTATTTGTGGGCGGCGTAACGGTGAGCAATGCCACGTTGCATAACTTTGATGAAATTGATCGTCTCGGCGTAAAAATTGGCGACACGGTGGTTGTGCGCCGCGCCGGTGATGTTATTCCTCAAATCGTGCAGGTGGTATTGGCGCGCAGAGAAGCCAGCGTCAGAGACATCGCGGTGCCGGCGTGTTGCCCTGTTTGTGACAGCGAGCTCGAGCGGGCGCCCGGTGAGGCGGTGTTGCGCTGCACGGGTGGGCTGGTGTGTGCGGCCCAGCGCAAAGAAGCGATTAAGCACTTTGCCAGTCGCAAAGCGATGGATATTGATGGCCTTGGCGATAAGTTAGTGGAGCAGCTGGTGGATGCCGGGTTGATCGAGACCATGGCAGACCTGTACAACTTGTCGCTCGATCAGCTCGTCGCGCTAGAGCGAATGGGTAAGAAGTCGGCGGAGAATTTATTGGCGGCGCTGACTGCCTCAAAAGATACCAGCTTTGCACGATTCTTGTATGCGCTGGGTATTCGCGAAGTGGGCGAGGCGACGGCGCTGAATTTAGCTCAGCATTTTCAAACACTAGACGCCCTGGCCGAGGCCTCTGAAGAATCGCTCTTGGAGGTTGCTGATGTGGGCCCGATCGTTGCGAGTCATATACATAGCTTTTTTGCGAGTGATCACAACCGCGCGGTGATTCGCCAACTTCGCGACTGTGGTGTTAGTTGGCCCGAGGTGGTTTCGCGCAGCGATACCGACCAGCCGCTTGCCGGGCAGACTTGGGTGTTAACGGGTAACTTAGAATCGATGACGCGTAGTGAGGCCAAGGAAAAGTTGCAGACCTTGGGGGCGAAAGTGGCGGGCAGCGTGTCCTCAAAAACTGACTGTTTGGCCGCCGGCGGGAATGCCGGCTCCAAGCTGCGTAAGGCAGAGGAACTGGGGATTTCAATAATTAACGAGGCCGAGCTGCTGGCACTGTTCGACCGGGAGAAGCTTTGATGCGCTATGTTTTCTTGGTTCTCACACTGCTGCTGTCGACGGCGTGTACAACGGCGCCCCCGCGTAACCCCGGTGATATTTGCGCGATTTTTCGCGAAAAAGACGACTGGTATGACGATGCCAGCGAGGCGTCTAAACGCTGGGACTCGCCCATTCCAGTGATGATGTCGATTATGTATCAGGAATCGCGTTTCGTGGCTGACGCCAAGCCGCCACGCAAATACTGGTTGGGTTTTATTCCTGCAGGGCGAATGTCTGACGCCTACGGCTACCCCCAGGCTAAAGATGCAACCTGGGACTGGTATAAGGATAAGTCGGGTAATTGGGGCGCTGATCGCGATGACTTTGAAGATGCCATAGACTTTATTGGCTGGTACAACAATGTCAGCCGACGCACCAATGGCATCGCCAACACCGATACCTATTCATTGTATCTGGCTTACCACGAAGGCCACGGCGGCTTTAAACGCCGGACCTTTGCCGGCAAGCCTTGGTTACAGCGTGTTGCTGGCAAAGTATCGGCGCGCTCGCGCAGCTACGCTGCGCAGTTGGCACGTTGCGAAGAGGACCTTAAAAAAGGCGGTTGGTTCTTCGGTCTTTTCTAAGGTCTACCACTCGCCGGTATTGGGCATGGACTGCCAAGGCTCTGCCGGAGGCAGCGCCTCACCTGCTTGCAGAAGCTCAATGGAAATATTGTCTGGCGATCGCACGAAGGCCATATGGCCATCGCGAGGAGGTCGGTTAATGACGACCCCGCCGTCTTGCAGCTTTTTACACAAGGCATAAATATCGTCTACCTGGTACGCCAAGTGGCCGAAATTACGTCCGCCATCATACTTCTCTGGGTCCCAATTATAGGTCAGCTCCAGCGTGGGGCATTTGTCCCTTTCTGCTTGTTCTTTATCTGCGCTTGCACTCAGGTAAACCAGCGTGAAGCGCCCTTGCTCGCTGTCATAGCGCGCCACTTCTGTCAGGCCCAGTAGGTTGCAGTAGAAATGCATTGACGCCTCAAGGTCGGCGACCCGCACCATGGTATGTAGATACTTCATAAGTTCTGGCTTCTAGTTAGTGGTCTATGGATGGCAATGGCTGTGCTGCGCTATCTTACCGCTAGGAGCAGAGCAGAGTGAACAGAGTATCAACAAAATATCAGGCGGGGTTAGTGTGTCAAAAAGCAATTTGCTTGTTGTGTACCACAGTCAGTCGGGCAGAAATTTACGACTCGCCTACGCGGCAGCGCGTCGCGCTGAGGCGGCCGGCGCTAGCGTGCGCCTGCTTCGCGCGAGCGAGGCGGGTAGCAGAGATGTCATATGGGCTGAGGCGCTGTTGTTGGTCTTTCCAGAAAATTTTGGTCAGCTTCCTGGCGCATTGAAAGATTTTTTGGATAGAAGTTTCTACCCCGCCTGTGCGCGCGAACTGATTCTTCCTTACGCGGCATACTTGTGCACCGGCAATGATGGTGAAGGTGCAGTGCGAGCGCTTCAGCGCATTGCTAAAGGCATGGTATTGAAGCCGGTCACCGAGGCGATTATCTGTAAAGGGCCCCCACAAGCTGAAGACTTTGCGGCGCTAGAAGAACTCGCGGAAGCGATGGTGGCGGGACTGGAGATGGGTATTTATTAAAAAACTACTACTATTCACGCTAACGAATAGGTAAATCCCACATTAGACAGCTATATTCGACTATATAGACTTCATCGGGACATGATCGTGCGCGACAAAAAGTGCGTAAGGTTATGTTTAAAACAATAAGTAGCTCCTAGGAGAGTCTGTTCATGAAGATAATGCGTGTGTGCTCCATTGGTTTGGCTTCGGCGGCAATGACAGCAGGGTTAAGTCCACTGTCGTCAGCGATTGCTGCCCCAGCTCTTGAAGAGGTCTTGGTAACCGCAACCCTGCGAACCGAGAGTCTGCAAGACGTGCCGGTATCGGTGAACGCGGTTAGTGGTGAAAAAATGCAGGAAGCTGGTATCGACAAAATCGAAGACCTGCAGGCCTATGTACCCAACCTGTCAATGTCGGAGACAGGCATTGGCACAAACATCTATATTCGGGGGATCGGGTCTGGGATCAACCCCGGCTTTGAACAGTCCGTCGGTATGTATTTTGATGGCGTTTCATATAGCCGCGCCCAGTTAACGCGGGCACCCTTTCTAGATTTGGCCCGTGTTGAGGTATTGCGTGGTCCGCAAAATATTCTCTACGGAAAGAACAGTATCGCTGGCGCACTGAGCCTTATTTCTGCGCGACCAGGAGACGAACAGGAAGGTTCGCTATCGGTATTGTACGAGCCGGATCACGAAGAACAAATTGTCGACTTCATTTTGTCGGGTCCACTTACCGACACCTTGGGCGCGCGCATCGCGATGCGCAAACGCTCTATGGACGGCTACATTGAAAACCTCACCCTGAACCGCGATGAGCCAGCTCGTGATGAGAGTACTTTCCGCGCAATTTTGGACTGGGAGGCGAGTGCAGACCTAACGGCGATGTTGAAATTCGAGTTGGGTAAATTCAATGTTGATGGTCGCCAAATTGAAATTGTGAACGACCAGCCCTCAACGAATCCGGCCTTTGGTGGCGCGAGCTACAGTCAAATTCTTGTAGCGCAGTTTGGTGCGGACCCCTCGGTGCTGAATACCGGGTTGGATTACAAGCGCTCTTCGAATGGGGACTACAGCAATAACCGGACGCGTAATATTACCTTGAACGTAGATTACGCTCTGGGCGAGGGCACGCTGACGTTCATCACTGCGGCATTGGAGTACGAATTTGACGAGCTCTGTGACTGCGACTTTACCGGCGCCAATATCTTTAGTGTGCCGTTCAGTGAGGATTATGAGCAGTACAGTCAAGAAATCCGCTGGGCCTCACCGATAGGGGAAACCTTCGAACATATTGGTGGCTTGTACTACCAAACCAGCAACCTCGATTTCTATGACAGCATTGTGATCGATAGCGCTATCATCCCGGGAGCCGTCTATGCACGAGTTAGGGCAGCTGCAATTGCGGGTGGGGCCTCGCCAGCACAGGCAGATGCTCAAGCCGCCGCCGCCAGCGGTTCTATCTCGAATACTACAACACCACGCTACTTCAGCTCAGACGCTGAATTGTGGTCAGTGTTCTGGCAGACCACCTGGAACGTTACAGATCGCTTACGCGCCAACTTCGGCCTGCGCTATTCCGAAGAGGAAAAAGACGGTTCACGCAGCCTGACAGTGGCGGACCTGCAGGGCAACGAGCGGCCGCTAGGTACAGTCGACGGTGTCTTGGACGGGGTTTTTAAAATTGAGCGACATGATTTGGAAGATACCCAAGACACCGATCAGCTCGCACCGTCGATCAATGTTCAATTTGATGCCACCGACGAAGTGATGGTGTATGCAACGGCGAGCCGCGGTTACAAGTCCGGCGGCTTTGACGCGCGCTCCAACGCATCGCCCAGTGCGGCGCCAAATGCGGCGGGGAATGTGATTATCGGCTCATTTGAATACGACGAAGAGGAAGCAACCAGCTTAGAAATCGGCGCCAAGAGCAGTTTTTGGGACGGGCGTGCTGAGCTGAACGTTGCCGTGTTCATGACTGAGTACGACGATCTCCAGGTGAGTATCTTCGATGGTACCCTCGGCTTTAATGTCGGCAATGCTGGTAAGGCTGAAACTCAGGGTATTGAATTCGATGGCCGTATTGCACTTACCGATGAACTGGTGATGAGTGCAGCGATCGCCTTCCTTGATTTTGAATTCACTGAGTTCGAAAACGGTCAGTGTTTCCAAGGGCAAACTCCAGATTCTGTCGTGAATGGGGTCGCCTTCTGTGACTACAAGGGCAAGACTAACCAATACGTTGCCGATTACTCAGGTAACTTGGCATTCAACTACACGCATAGCTTTGGCGATGCCATGGAGTTTCGTGCGGCCACTGACTTTGTCTTTACCGATGACTACAACTCCTCGCAAAACCTCGATCCTAGCCAGGAGCAAGACGGCTACGTGAAAGTGAATATGCGCTTGGCGATCGCCGATGTAAAGGATGGTTGGGAGTTGGCGCTGGTTGGTAAAAACCTGACTGACGAAGAGGTGGTGTCGTATTCAAACGACACGCCCTTGGCGAACAGCAGCTTCGGAAGCGTTAACCACTATGCGTTTATTGAAAGACCTCGCAGCGTAGCAGTTCAAGCTAGCTGGCGCTGGTAAGCACAAGCTGGCTACACTAAGGTGCCGCATTATAGCGGCGCCTTTGCTTTTAACCTTGAGCTATATGCTCTACAACGATAAGCTTTCGTGACATTGCTAAGACACCTTATTTCGTATATGTTGTCGGCGATCACATTACCTTGCGCGCAGCAATGCGACGCGGGAATCCTGGAGGGGACATTACTGGAGCATTCGCGCCAGTGGGGTCAGTCATAATAAAACAAGGCATCTGGAGGTCATATGACCTTGAATAAATCATTAGCACGTTTTCGGCGCTCGGCGCTGGCAGCGGCGGTTTCTGTAGCAGCAACACCGCTGTTTGCAGCACCCGCTTTGGAAGAAGTTATTGTTACTGCAACACTGCGGGCAGAAAGCTTGCAGGATGTTCCGGTATCCGTGAACGCTGTGAGCGGCGACAAAATGGCTGAGGCGGGTATCGCCAAAGTTGAAGACCTGCAAGCATACGTACCCAACCTGACAATGTCAGAGACGGGTATCGGCACAAACATCTATATTCGCGGTATCGGCTCGGGCATCAACCCGGGTTTTGAACAGTCCGTGGGTATGTATTTTGACGGCGTCAGCTACGGTCGTGCGCAGCTGACGCGCGCACCTTTTCTTGACCTGGCCCGCGTCGAAGTTTTGCGTGGCCCGCAAAATATCCTGTTTGGTAAAAACAGTATTGCTGGTGCGCTAAGCTTGATTTCTGCACGTCCCGGACAAGAGTTTGAAGGCTCTGTGTCGGCGACATACGAGCCCGACTTCAACGAGCAAATTATCGATTTGGTATTGTCTGGTCCGTTAACGGATACCGTGGGTGCGCGTCTTGCGATCCGTAAGCGCGATATCGACGGCCACATGGAAAACCTGACCTTGAATCGCGACGAGCCAACGCGCGACGAGGGAACCATTCGGGCAATCTTTGAGTGGGATGCAACTGAAAACTTGGTTGCTGCCTTGAAATTGGAAGTAGGTAAGTTTGATGTTGATGGTCGCCAGATCGAAATCATCAATGATCAGCCGTCAACCTCAAGCACGGGCTCCTTCAACGGCCGCACTTACGCTGAGATTCTCGACTTCACTGAGGTCGGCGCTGGCCCGATTGTACTTGCGTCCGTTGATGCAGACTCTTCTGTACTGAACAACAAACAGGACTTTAAGCGTTCGTCGAACGGTGACTACAGCTACAACGACACGCAGAACATCACGCTGAACGTTGATTATTATCGCGAAGGCCACCAGTTCACTTTCATTACTGGTTTGCTGGGCTACGATACTGAAGAGCTGTGCGACTGTGACTTCACTGGGGCGCCAGTATTTAGTGTCGGCGCCGAAGAGAACTACGACCAGTTCAGCCAGGAATTTCGTTGGGTATCGCCTGTGGGTGAAACCTTTGAATTTATCGCTGGCGGTTTCTACCAAAAGAGTGAGCTTGAGTTCTTTGATAGCATCCGTGTAGACAGTGATATTCTGCCTGGCCTATTGAATGCTGCGGATATTCAGGAAGCGGGTGGCCGTGGTGAGCGTCCTCCGTTTGATCTTGAGGGGGGGCCTCTTGATGATCTTGCCTTGGGGCTATTCGCAGGAACTCCACTGGAAGCCTTGTTAGCGCCTCTCGTGGGTCCTGATGGGCTTAACGCACTTGATCTAGGTGGTATCGGTGATGCCGGTGATGAAATTCGTGATTTGGGTACACCCCGTTACTTTACGACAGAAACCGAGTTGTTCTCAGCGTTCCTGCAAACCACTTGGAACGTGACCGATCTATTCCGTGCGACTTTGGGCCTGCGTTATTCACGTGAAACTAAAGACGGAAGTCGTAACTTGGATTTCGTTAACCGTGCAACCGGTGAGCGCCCAGATGAGGGTGAAATCGATACGGTTGTGGCGAAGAACTTCTCCGCTGAGCGTCACGATTTGAGCGGTTCTCGTACCGAGGAAAACATCTCGCCGTCGTTGAATCTGCAATACGATGTGAACGACGACGCGATGCTCTACGGTACCTTGTCGCGCGGCTTTAAGTCTGGTGGCTACGATGCACGTTCAAATGCATCGCCGGACAACAACCAGATTCGCCCTCTGCAAAATCCTGACAGTGATCCACTGATCCTCGTGGGTAGCTTCGAGTATGAAGAAGAGCAGGCGACGAGCTTGGAAATCGGTGCGAAAACAACGCTGCTGGATGGCGCTGCTGAGTTGAATATCGCGGCATTTTACACTGAGTACGACGACCTTCAGGTAAGTATCTTTGATGGTACGCTCGGCTTCAATGTGGGTAATGCCGGTGCCGCAACAACTATGGGTATCGAGCTTGATGGCCGTATCGCATTAACCGAAAACCTGATGATGACCGGTGCCCTGGCATTCCTGGATTTTGAATTCACCGACTATGACAATGGTCAGTGTTACCAAGGCCAGCCTGCCGATAGCGTTGTTGATGGCGTGGCGTATTGTGATTACAAAGGTAAGACCAACCAGTACGTAGCTGACTACTCTGGTAACTTGACCTTTGTATACACCACGATGCTGACCAGTGATATCGAATTCCGCGGTGGTGCGGACTTCGTCTTCACCGGTGACTACAACTCGTCGCAAAACCTCGATCCAAGCCAGGAGCAGGATGCCTACGTGAAGACTAACCTGCGTCTGGGTTTGTCAGATGTATCTGCTGGATGGGAAGTGGCGTTACTGGCTAAGAACTTAACCGATGAAACAGTAATTTCTTACTCCAACGACACGCCGCTGGCGAACAGCATCTTCGGTAGCACGGGCCACTACGGTTTCGTTGAGCCGCCACGTAGCTTTGCCATTCAGGGTACTTACCGCTGGTATTGATCCGTCGGTAGTACGCTGTAAACGCCGCTTTATGCGGCGTTTTTTTTGCCTTTTTTAAATGGCTGGTTTCATAATGTTGGAGATGTTTAGGGTTGTGTAAATCTGGGGATGGCATTTGAAAAATACCGATCAAATGGTTTTAGCTGCTGCGGCGAGCGCTGTTGACGAGGGGCAGGGCGGCTGGCTGTGTACGATTGCAGCGACATTTGGCGCGTCGCCCAGGCCGCTCGGGGCGATGGCGTTTTTGGCCGCTGACGGCGCGTTAACAGGTTCGCTGTCCGGTGGGTGTATAGAGGATGATCTCCTGGAGAAGCTGGCATCCGGGCAACTCGCCGCCACTCACTGTGAGTTGCTGGAATATGGTGTCAGCCCAGAGGAGAACGAGCGCTTTGGGCTGCCTTGTGGCGGTCGTATGAAAATTTTCATCGAGCCGCTTACCACCAGCCACTTAGCAGATATTCGCCGCCTTTTGCTCGCCTTGGATGAGCGCAGGGCGATGCGTAGGCAGGTTGATTTGCAAAGCGGGGATTGGTCTCTGCAAGGCTTGGAACACTGCCAGGCGTTGAGCCTTAGCGAGACGACCTTACAGCAGGATTTTGGCCCACGCTTTCAGCTATTACTGGTTGGGGCTAATGAGCTGGCTCGCTGCATTGCGGAGCTTGCCTTGGCGATGGATTATCGCGTGCTCGTGTGTGACCCGCGCGATGACCGGCGACAGCGCTGGTCCTTGCCTGCGGTTACAGTCTTGCCCGGCATGCCCGATGACGTGGTAGCCGAACATGCCGCAGATGCGCATAGCATCGTCATTACCCTAACTCACGACCCGCGTATCGACGATATGGCCTTGATGCAGGCCTTGCGCGAAAACTGCTACTACGTCGGTGCTCTGGGTTCATTGCGAACGTCTGAAAAGCGCCGCCAACGCCTGCTTCAGCTCGACTTAAGTGCCGAGCAAATTGATCGCCTTCACGCTCCGGTAGGTTTGCCGATTGGCAGTAAGTCGGCGATGGAGATCGCTGTGGCGGTAATGGCAGAGTTAACCCAGTTACGCAGTGGCAAACGGGCGGCGTAATGGCCGCGTTGCCGTTACTGCTGCTGGCCGCTGGCCGCAGTCGTCGCTTTGGCGAACAGGACAAGCGATTCACGACGCTTCCCAAAGGTGGTGAGATGCTGCCTGCCTTAATCCGGCGGGCTGGCAAGGCGGGAGCGCAGGCTTTCGCCGTGTTGAGTGAGTCCGACCGCGACAATAACGTTGCGGCAAAGCTCGATGCGCCGTGTTTCTATGCACGCCGAGCGGAAGAAGGCATGGGTTTCTCCTTGGCCGAGGGTATGCGCGCGTTGTTGCAGCACTTCGACTGCACCGAAGAGCAGTTGCGCTCTCACGCGTTGCCGCCGAGCTTGCCTGAGGCGGTATTAATCATGCCGGCAGATTTGCCGCTGCTGCGAATTACCACGATTTCTCAGCTGATTAACGCTGCCTCTGCGGACGATATTGTCGTGCCACGCTGTCAGGGGCGGGTCGGTCACCCGGTGGCCTTTGGTAGAAAATATTGGCCGGCGCTATGTGCGGTAATGGGCGAGCAGGGCGGGAAGGGAGTAATCCAAGATTCAGCGTCGATGCGTCGGTTTATCGACGTCAGTGACCCGGGTATTTACAGCGACGTGGATACGCCAGAGCAATTGCTGGCGTTGGCTCCTCACTTCACGCCGCCGTGATCAATATTTGGTAAAAGGTCTATGAAGGCGCGCGATGCATTCGACAGACTGCGGTTGCGGTGGTGTACGCAGCCCAGGGTGCGACTCAGTTGCATGTTCTTCAGTTCCAGGGCGGTAACACTGTCGTCCAGAAGGGTTTGCGGCAGGATGCTCCAACCTAAACCGATGCTCACCATGACCTTGATGGTCTCAAGGTAGTTGGTGGACATACCAATATTCATTTCCAGCCCGGCCTCATCGAAAAGACGTTTGATAATTTGCCCAGTATAGGTGTTCAGCCCGGGTGGTAGGGCGGTGTGTTGGCTCAACATTTCGGCGGTTACCACACCGGCGTCACTCAGAGGGTGGTCGTTGGCGACCGCTACGGTGAGTTGGTCTTGCCACACCGGCAGGAAGCTCAAATGTTCCTCCTGGCTTGGAGATAGGGTGATCACTGCCAAGTCCATCTCGCCGTGGAGGATGCGGTGGTGGGCCTGCTCTGAATCCATAAAGTCGATATCCAGCTGGACATCTGGGTATCGTTGGCTGAATTCCCGCAATACCGGCGGCAGGCGGTGTAGCCCAATGTGGTGGCTGATGCCCATCGACAGGCGGCCCGATACGCTGCCGCGAAGGTCGTCGATGCGTCGGCGGGCTTCGCGGATGTCTTGGAGAATGCGCTGCGCTTCCGGCAGCAGTGCGCGACCAGCTTCAGTAAGGTGAATATGCCGGCCAATGCGGTCAAATAGCCTGGCATTGAGCTGCTTTTCCAGTGTGGCAATACGCTTGCTGATTGCGGGTTGGGTGAGGTGGAGCTGCTCCGCCGCGCCTGAGAATGAGCTGCATTCGGCAACGCATAGAAACGCTTGTAGTGATTGTGTGTCCATGGAAGTAAGTTTATTCATTCCTTTTTGGAATTGAAATAATAAAAAATATGAATTTGTTTTATTTTATGTGGCTGCGTAAAATTGCCTGCAATGAGAGGAGACTGGGGGATCATTCATGGCTTCACAAACGCTTTACGACAAATTATGGGCTGCGCATCTGGTAAAAGAGCGCGATGACGGTACCGCCTTGATCTATATTGATCGCCAGCTTGTCCACGAGGTGACATCGCCGCAAGCATTTGAAGGTCTTAGACTTGCCGGGCGTCAGCCCTGGCGCGTGAGTGCCAATATCGCAACACCGGATCACAATGTGCCCACGGTCCTCGCTGAGCGCAGTGCGGGTGTGAGCGGTATCCAAGATGAAATATCGCGTATCCAGGTTCAAACACTTGATGATAACTGCGATGAGTTCGGGATCACTGAGTTCTCGATCAACGATGAGCGGCAGGGGATTGTTCATGTTGTCGGTCCAGAGCAGGGGGCAACGCTGCCGGGCATGACAGTGGTCTGCGGTGACTCGCACACTGCAACCCACGGCGCGCTGGGCGCGCTGGCCCACGGTATTGGCACCTCTGAGGTCGAGCATGTGTTGGCGACTCAGTGCCTGATCCAGAAGAAGAGCAAAAACATGTTGGTGCGCATCGATGGCAAGCTCGGCGTCGGTGTTACCGCCAAAGATGTCGTCCTTGCCGTAATTGGAAAAATCGGTACCGCTGGCGGCACAGGATATGCCATTGAATTTGGCGGGCAAGTGATCCGCGAGATGTCGATGGAAGGTCGCATGACCATTTGTAATATGGCCATAGAGGCCGGTGCGCGTGTGGGTATGGTTGCCGTGGACGAAACGACCATCGACTATGTAAAAGGTCGGCCGTTTGCCCCTAATGAACAAGAGTGGGAGCAGGCGGTAAGTTACTGGCAAACACTGCACAGTGACCCCGATGCTCATTTTGATGCGGTGATTGAGCTTGACGGCAGCAGTATCGAGCCACAAGTGACCTGGGGTACTAGTCCGGAGATGGTGGCAGCAGTCGGTGCGGTAGTCCCCGCTCCCAATGACTTTAGCGACCCTGTCCAGCGCAGT
>Ga0208468_1000032_pt1 | contig 56298 bp, 57 predicted proteins | sample DeeseametaMP0960_FD_184198 | JGI IMG/M metagenome (GOLD analysis project Ga0208468, IMG submission 184198) | Marine microbial communities from the Deep Indian Ocean - MP0960 (SPAdes) | ecosystem: Environmental > Aquatic > Marine > Oceanic | place: East of Madagascar, South Indian Ocean... | reverse complement strand
CACCGAGATGCACTACAGCAAGGACCGCATCCTTGAAGCCTACATCAATGAGGTCTATCTCGGGCAGGAGGGCAATCGCGCGATTCATGGTTTTGGCCTCGCGGCCAGGCATTATTTTAACCGCCCCCTGCAAGAGCTGGATCTCGCCCAGGTCTCGATGCTGGTAGGGCTGGTGAAAGGCCCTTCCTATTACGACCCCTGGCGTCATCCGCAGCGCGCCACGTCGCGCCGCAACACCGTATTGGCCGAGCTGGCCGAAGAGGGTTGGCTGAACGCCGAGCAACTTGAAGCATGGAAAAAAGAACCGCTGAGTCTCTCCAAAAGTTCAGCGCTGGCCGGTGTGTATCCCGCCTATGTCGACTTGGTTCGGCGTCAGCTGAGCCGTGACTATGCGCGTCAGGATTTACAGAAAAATGGCCTGCGGATCTTTACGCCCTTCGACCCGCTGTTGCAGCGCCGCGCTGAAGCGGCAACCGCCAAGGCGCTCTCGCAATTGGCTGAACGCAAGAAAGATCTGCAAGTCGCGATGGTGGTGACCGCTGTTGATAGTGGTGATGTGGTGGCAGTGATCGGCGGCCGACAACCTCGCTATGCCGGGTTTAATCGCGCCCTTGATGCACTGCGACCGATAGGCTCGCTAGCGAAGCCGGCGGTCTACTTAACCGCGTTAAACCAACCTGATAAATACACCTTGTTAACCAAGTTACGCGACGAGCCACTGAGTGTTCCCAATGCCGATGGCACGCTGTGGCGACCGTCGAATTACGGTCGCAAAGCGCACGGTATGGTGCCCTTACACAAGGCCTTGTCGCACTCTTACAATCTGGCAACAGCAAACTTGGGCCTAGACCTGGGCTTGAGTGATGTTTTGGATATGTTTCAGCGCCTGGGTGTACACCGGCCACTGCTGGAGGTGCCGTCCATGCTGCTGGGCGCGGCTGAGTTGGCTCCGATTGAGGTGGCCGCGATGTATCAAACCATTGCCGCCGATGGACGCTATACGCCGTTACGTACTATATACGCCGTGTCCGACGCCAAGGGCAAACCGCTGGCGCGCTACCCTCAGCAGCCCAAACAGGTGATCGACGCCGCGCCGGTGCACTTGCTGCAATACGCCATGCTGGAAACGGTGCGAGAGGGAACCGGTAAGTCGGTTTACCGGGTTCTTCCCAAAGACTACCGCGTGGCCGGCAAAACCGGCACGAGTAACGACACGCGCGACAGCTGGTTTGCCGGATTTGCCGGTGACTATCTGGCGGTTGTGTGGATGGGGCTGGATAACAATGCGTCAACCGGGTTGACCGGCGCCAGTGGCGCCCTGCGTGTGTGGCGGCAATTTATGGCCGAGGCCAGCACGGAGCAAATGCCCTTCGCTCAGCGTAGCAATATGGAGTACCTATGGGTGGATGCCGAGTCGGGCCTGCGCACGCAATCGTGGTGCGAGAACGCCCGCTATGTGCCGTTCATCAAAGGCAGTGAGCCACGGCAAAGTGGCGGCTGCGCACCCGACGGCGAGAAGATGTGGAATTGGTTTAAGGGTATCTTTGATTGATATTCAGCGCTCGCGAATAACCGCGGTGTAGCCACCCACCTTGGCGGCTTGCAACATCAAGTGTTGATTGATGCAGGCCGGAATCTCCTCTTCCCGGTGGCTGACAAACAAGATGCGAGTCTGGCTGTGCTCGGCGATGTAATCGACGGCGCCAAGCAGGCGGGCTTTTTGTTCTTCGTCTAAGCCGATGCAGGGTTCGTCCAAAATCAAGATGCGGGGCGATTTAACCATTGCCCGGGCCAAAAGAATCATGCGCTGCTGGCCAAAGGAAAGCCGTTCAAAGCGCTGCTCGGCAAAGTCGCTGAGTTCTAGTGCTGCGAGCCACTCGCGCAAGCATTGCTGCTGCGAGGGACTGGGTTGGTCGTAAAGACCGACAGAGTCGAAGAAGCCGGAAGCGATAACATCGCTGGCCTTTACCCGTTTGAGGGAGTTCAATTGCATGCTGGTATTGAGCAGACCAAATTGCGCCTTAATATCCCACAGGCTTTCGCCGCTGCCGCGGGTCTTGCCAAACAGGCGAATGTTCTGGCCATAGGCCTTGTCGTTTTCACCGCAGAGCAACCCGAGCAGGGTCGACTTTCCCGCGCCGTTGGGGCCGCTTATCCAGCAGTGGTGGTGGGGCATAAAGCGCCAGTTGATGTCGCTTAGCACCGGCGTACCGCGAAAATTCACATCGACATGTTGCAGCTCGAAAAGCGCTTCATCTTCGGGCCAGGGCGCAATCTCTGCCAGTGGCAGCGCGCGGCTGAAATGTTGGCGCGGTGCAAACCTGCGTCTCGCCTCAGCGGGTGAGCAGTGGCCGGTAATGCTGCCCTGAGACATGATCTGCACCTCGTCGATGCCGTCGGGAATGTCTGTGGCGCTTTTGGTGAGTAGCAGTACCGGGGTCGGTGAGGCGACCAGCTCGTCAAGTAACTGGCGAATATCTGCCTGCGCCTGAGCGTCCAGCCCTTCTAGCGGGTTGTCGATAATCAGCGCGGCGGGCTTTGCCAGCAAGGCGCGGGCAAGTAAGGTTTTTCTGCTCTCGCCGGTGGAGATAAAGCGTATTCCCCGTTCGAGGATGTGCTCGATGCGCAGGCGTTGGCACAGCTGATCAAAGTTCTCGTCGGCAACCCCGCCCTGCAAAATGGCGTCGCGCACGCGGGTGCCAACATCAAAGGCATCCGCGCGGGTTTCGCTATCGTCAAAGCGGCGGTCGTGCTCCATCAGCTGGCGGTGTTGGTCGAAGGAGATATGAGCAATATCCCCTGGCCCTATACGCTCGCCGTAGCTGCATTGGCCGCGGTTGGGGCGCAGCGTATCGATAATAAGCTGCGCGAGAGTGGTTTTGCCACAGCCATTGCTGCCGAGAATGGCGAGGTGTTTTCCCTTGGGCCAGCACCAGTTGAAGTCATCCAGAACAGGCTCGAGTTGGTGAGCAAAGCGGACGTTGTTGAGGCAAACGAGGTTGTCAGACATGGGCAGCAAGCGACTTTCAGACTACAGACAGCGGACAGCGACTATACCATAGTCGCTGTCCTGCAAGGCGCTAGCAGCTCGGGCATTTTCCGGGGCTGAGGTCGTAAAAATCAATAATGGTTTGCCAGGCTTGGTCGGCGTTGTCGACAACGCTGATCATATTGACGTCGTCGGGGCTGATCACCCCCTCGTCGCGGAGAAACTCCAGGTTTATCGCATGCTGCCAAAACTCGTGTCCCACCAGAATAATGGGTACATCTCTGGACTTGCCGGTTTGTATTAATGTCAGCGCCTCGAACAGCTCGTCGAGGGTGCCGAAGCCGCCGGGAAATACCACCACGGCTTTGGCGCGCATCATAAAATGCATTTTGCGTATGCCGAAGTAGTGGAAGCGGAAGCAAAACTCGGGGCTGATGTAGGCGTTGGGATGCTGTTCGTGGGGAAGGACGATATTCAGCCCTAGCGATCGACCGCCAGCGTCACTGGCGCCGCGATTACTGGCTTCCATAATGCCGGGGCCGCCACCGGTGACGATATGCAGCTGTTCCGCGCTCGGGCAATTCAGCGAATGTTCGGTAACCAGTTTGGCAAAGCGCTGCGCCTGTTCGTAATAGCGGCTGTTGCGTTGGTTGCGCTTGGCGGCGCGAATGGCTGCGGGGTCGCCACTGGCTTCGGCGGCGGCAAGGTTTTGCTTGGCGTCTTCGGGTGATGGGAAGCGCGCACTGCCAAATACCGCAATGGTGGATTCGATGCCGTGTTGGCGCAGAATCATTTCCGGTTTTTGCAGCTCCAGATGGAAGCGTACGCCGCGCAGCTCTTCACTGAGTAGAAAATCCTGGTCGGTGAACGCGAGCTTATAGGCCGGCGGATGGTCAGTTTCGCTGTGATCAAGCTCTTCCCGTGCTGAAGGAAAATTGGCATCGTGCAGGCGGTGTTTGTCGGACATATTGCGCTTCCTGTCGTCCTTGTGAGGCGAAATTGCCACACTTTCATATTGAGTATACGACAGCCGACATAGAATGGACGGTAGGAGCGGAGTGATTTACCACGGTATGATAGTGTCTTGCGACGTATCGCTGCCGCGCACGGGTCGCACCACCGAGTTGTAAACAATGGAACGATGGAATGATTGAGCCCCTACTACTGGCGCTGGCATTTTTGGCTGGTTTGGTTTTTCGCCGGATGGATATGCCGCCGTTGCTGGGCTTTCTGGTTGCGGGCTTTCTCGCCGGGGCATTGGAGCTGGGAGATCCGGATGTCGTAAAGCTGATGGCCGATATCGGGGTGGTGCTGCTGCTGTTCACCATTGGTCTGAAACTGAAGTTGCGCGAACTATTGGCCCCGCAAATATGGGCGAGCGCCAGTTTGCACGCTCTGTTAGTGGTTCCGTTAACCACCGTGGTGCTGCTCAGCCTGCATTACTTGCTGCCCCACTATTCAGCGCTGCCGAGTCAAACGGCATGGATTCTTGCTTTCGCGCTGTCGTTTTCGAGCACAGTGTTTGCGGTAAAGATTTTTGAACAGCGCGGTGAGGGCGCGGCCCTGCATGCGCAGATCGCAGTGGGCATCCTGATCGTTCAGGATCTGATGGCCGTGGCGTTCCTGCTATTTTCTGCCGACCATCCGCCCAGTATTTGGGCGCTCGCGCTGTTGGCACTGCCGCTGTTGCGCCGGCCTCTGCTGAGTTTGTTGAACTGGGCGGGGCACGGTGAGCTGCTGGTGCTCTACGGTTTGTCGATGGCACTGGCAGGGGCGTGGTTGTTTGAGACGCTGCATTTAAAGGCCGGTTTGGGCGCACTGCTGTTTGGCATACTGCTGGCGAATAGCGACAAGAGTGTTGAGCTGTATAAGAGCCTGGTAAGTCTTAAAGACATTTTCCTCACGGCTTTTTTCCTCAGCATTGGTTATTACGGGCTACCGTCGTGGGACATGGCACTGATTGCCATACTGCTGGCGGCGCTGGTGTTGATCCGCCCCTTTCTCTATTTCGGCTTGCTGTTGTTGTTTCGGCTTAGAGCCCGCACGGGCTTGTTGGCCGGCCTGTCGCTGAGTAGCTATAGCGAGTTTGGCCTGATTGTTGCTGCCTTGGCGGTACAGGAGAATATGCTGGAGCCGCAGTGGTTGACGATTTTGGCAATGGCGATGGCGCTGTCTCTCTTTATTGCCTCGTCGTTAAACCGTCGCGCCGGTGACCTATACAGCCGCTTTGGCGACTTATTGCAACGCTATGAGCGCCGCTGCTTGTTGCCGTCTGAGCGTTCGGCTGACCTGGGCGACGCCGATATATTGATTCTTGGCATGGGGCGTATCGGCAGCGGCGCCTACGATTATCTGGGACGCCACTATCCGGGGCGGATCGTGGGTGTGGAAGAAAGTGCCGACAAAGCCCAGCAAATGCGTGGTGAGGGCCTGCGCTGTGTAGCGGGAGATGCCAGCGATCGCGACTTTCTGGAGCGATCCGCATTGGCGCGCCGCCAGGTGATTTTAGTGTGTTTGAGCAACCATAGTGAAAATGTTCAGGTTGTGAAAATGCTGCAAAGCCTTGGCTATAACGGGAAAATTGCGGCGATTTCTCGCTTCCCGGATCAGCAGCGGGAACTGCAGGCGATGGGCTGCATTAGCTTCAATTTGTATGCCGAGGCGGGTTATGGCTTTGCCGAGCGGGTATTGGAAGAGTTAGAGATTGCCACGCGCTAAACGCGGCGGCGAGTGAGCAGGGAGCGAATTTCAACGGATGGACAGTCACAAACCTTGGTTGCGTGCTGAAATTGCGCAGTGGTTGCGCGATGGCCTCATCGACGACCAACAAGCAGCGCAGCTATACGCTCGCTATCCGCTGGCGCCTCAGCAGGCGCCGCGGGCGTGGGGTAAGCTGATCTTTGCAGCAATTGGCGCGGTGGTGTTTGGCTTGGGCGTTATTTTGCTATTCGCCTATAACTGGGAGGCCATGCACCGCTATACCAAACTGTCTGCGGTTGCCGGCGGCTTTGCCACCAGTCATCTGCTGGCATGGTGGTGGCGCCAAGACCCTCGTTTGGCAGAGGTGTTTCACTTGTTGGGCACCATGCTGTTTGGCGGCGCATTGTGGCTGATCGCTCAGATTTACCACGTCGACGTAAACTACCCTGAGGGCTTTATGCTGTGGTCTGCTGCCGCGGTGGCAATGGCTTGGGTATTGCCCTCTACGGCGCACGGAATACTTGCCTGTCTATTGATTTGTGGCTGGACGGCGATGCAAGTGTTTGCCTTTGAGCGGCCACACCTGCCGGGCACGGCAGCTCTGTTGCTGGGGCTGTTGCCGCTGGCTTGGCAGCAGCGCTCTACACTGCTGTTGCGTGCGGTGTTGGTTTTACTACCCGTTAGCCTGTTGTTCAATAGTTGGATTTTCGACAGCGATATTGTCCTGTTACACGCGGTATTCATTGCCGCGATCTACTTATGGGCAGAGCGTTTGGCGCCGGTACTTCAATGGCGAGAGAGCGTTCCCGCGCTGCATCAGACAGGCCTGTTGTTGTGGTGGGCTTGCCTGTTACTGCTGAGCATTCAAGACGTCAGCTGGGCCTTTTCGGTCGGCCATCGCAGCGGCGATGCGCTGTTGGGGCTCGCCCCGGCGCAGTTGATCAGCGCCAGCATGCTACTGGTGATTGTGGTCTTTGCGGGGCTCTGTTTTGGCCGTTCGTCGCTGCGCCCGCGCAGCGGGCCACAATGGCTTGAGTTGGCGTGCCTGGCGTTGCCGCTGCTGGTGCTGTGCGCGAGCTATAGTGTCTACCCAATGCCGGTGGCGGTGCAGTTCTCAGCCAATATCGCCTTGCTGGCATATGCGCTATTGTTTGTCTATCGCGGCAGCGAATACCTGATGAAAGGCAGCCTGTCGGCAGGTGGGGTGCTGTTAACGCTATTACTGCTGCTGCGTTTCAACGACCTGTTTCACAGCTTGCTCGCCAGGGCTTCGCTCTTTTTATTGCTCGGCACCCTGCTTATTTTGGCTGGGCTACGATTTTCCCGCCAGCAAGAGCGTCAGAAGTTGGGGGTGAGCCATGCGCGCTAGTTGGTTAGGCATTGCGATTCTCGCGCAATTCGCGCTGTTGGCGTGGCAGACCTATGACTGGGAAAACCTTTTGCAAAACGGCAAGGGCGTCTTTCTTCGGAGCATGCCGGTCGACCCGCGTGACCCGATGCGCGGCGATTATCTGCGGTTGAATTACGCCGCGAATAATGTACCCAGTCATCTGTATCGCGGGCCTGCGCCCTTGCCTAGCCTGGAGCGCGGCGACAGTGTTTACACGGCCTTGGAATCGGTGGGCGGCGTGGCGGCGGTAACATCGGTAAGTAGCGAACCGCCGTCGTCAGGCCTGTTCATCAAGGGGCGTCTGACGTGGTCGCCGCAAGGTGAAAGACTCGGCATTGCCTATGGCTTGGGGCAGCTTTATCGTCAGCAAGGTCGCGCTCTGGAGATGGAGCTAATGCAAGGCGGCGAGGAGGGTGTGCCTCGCAGTCTTGATATTGAGCTAGCTGTCGACGACCGTGGCCGAGCATTAATTCGCGGGTATCGCTGGGCTGACTTGGGTATGGCCGTTACGGTGGTGAATGGCGATACGCCGGTGCTAGAGGTACGTATTCGCAACTACGCAGACCACACTGCGTATATTTCCAGTGACGCTCAGCACTGTGCTTTTGATATTGTGTTTAGCGACCCCCAGCCGCAGTCATTAGCGTTTTCCACGTCACTTTGCGACGCCTTGGAAGCGTCGTCGCGACAGGCAATTGCAGCGGGAAAAGAGACTCTGCTTCGCATTGATTTGTCGGCTGAGCGCTGGACCGTGTTGGGGAATGACGGGGTGGCACGGCCGCTCTGGCACCAGAGGCCGCTGCCGAGTTTGCGCCTGGTATACCAAGCGCGGCATAGCGATTCTGACGGCGGGCAGCTGCAGCTTTGGTCGAGGCCGTTTAACTTACCGCGCTTGTCTGGCTCTGGGCAGGAATAAAAAAAGCGCCCTAAGGCGCTTTTTATTACATCAACAATACTGGGGCGATTATGCCATCTGTGTGTTGAGCATCTGCAGGCGCTTGCGCTGCATCTTCAGTGTGTATTCCAGCTCTTTAAATCGGCTCCGCAGCGTTGCGTGCTCCCAGGCCTCGGCCAGATTGTGCTGAAGCTGTTCCTTGTGCTCAGTGAGGTTTTGCTGCAGCGCTGATTTTTGCGCGGCAAGTGAGGCGCGCTTGGCATCCATCCACTGCTGGCTAACGGTATTCCAATCGGCCAGTGTCTTGCGGAATTGCTGATATTCCTGCTCGAGGAATTCGCGCAGGTGAGGCGCGTCGGCAGTGCGGTTAAGCAGGGCCTGCTCGGTGCGTTTGAACTGCATAGTCAGCACGGCGCGCTGAATTTTAAAGTCGGGTACTTTTCTTAGGTCCCAGGTCAGGCCCACCCACGACGCCGACTTGATCAGCCACTTTGTGGGGTCGTACTGCCACCAGCGAATGCCATTGCGGTAGTCGTTTTGAAAAATGTGGTGGTAGTTGTGGTAGCCCTCGCCGTAGGTAAAGAGCGCCAGCAGGTCATTGTCGCGGGCGGTGTTTTCATCGGTGTAGGGGCGTCGACCCCAGTAGTGGGCCAGGGAGTTGATGAAGAAGGTAGTGTGATGGCTAACCACCAGACGCAGTACCCCGGCCAGCAGGATGTGCTCGAGCATATTGCCTGTGATAACGCCCAGCGCCAGAGCTGGCAGGAAGTTCATAATGATCACCAGCGCCAGATAGTTACGGTGCTGCCACATCACAATTTTGTCGCGCTGCAAATCGCGGGCATTGGAGAAATCTTCTGCGCTGGCTGGGTAGTCGCGCAGCATCCAGCCGATATGCGAGAACCACAGGCCGCGCTTGGCTGAGTAGGGGTCGTGCTCTACATCGTCAACATGGCGGTGGTGGCGGCGGTGGCCGCTCGCCCAAATAAGAATGCTGTTTTGTGTGGCGGCAGCGCCAAATAGCGCGAAGAACAGCTTCAGGCTCCAGTGGGCTTTGTAGGCGTTGTGTGCCCACAGGCGGTGGTAGCCAGCGGTAATAGACATGCCATTCGCGCCCAATACCAATACAAAGCCGATCCAGCCCGCTGCCGTGAAGCCGTGGGTCAGGCCGTACCAGGGCACTCCGATCGCAGCGATGAGGAATGTCACGCTGAATAAAATGGTTTGCAGCCAGAGCAGGGGCGGTTTGCTATCGTTCTGCTGTGTCTGGGAGATTTCTTCAGGCATGCGGTCACCGTTAAACGAAAGTAAAGACAAAATGGCACGGGCGTTTTTTCAGCGGCTCAGTGTACCCAATGCCAGGAATCAATGACAGTTACAAACAGATGACATTGGGTCATTCTAGGCTATAGTCTGGCGAGAGCCTGGTTGAGTGCCAATACGGGCTTTACTCAATGAATACTGTGGATAATGCAGGCGCGAAGGGAGAAGTTGTGACAGTTACAGTCGGGATTGTTGGGGCGGGCAGTATCGGTTGTTACGTCGGTGGTGCGCTGCAGATGGGCGGCGCAGAGGTTCATCTGTTAGCGCGCCCGCGCATGGTGGATGAGCTGAAGGATCACGGTTTAACGATTAGCGACTTCAGAGGCCTGCATCATCACTGCCCCCCACAGAGCTTGCATTTGCATACCGATGTGGCGGCGATGGCGGGATTGGACTGTTTGATCGTGACGGTGAAGTCGGCGGATACCGATACCGTGGCCGCGCAGCTGGCACCCCACGTGGGCGCCGATACGGTGGTGATCAGTCTGCAAAATGGCATCGACAATGCGCCGCGCTTGTCAGCGGCTCTGCCCCAGTGCTGCGTATTGCCAGGCATGATCGCGTTTAATGTGCTGCAGCGCGGGCAGGGAGTCTTTCACGCGGGAACCGATGGCGCAATTATGGTTGAGCGTAGCGCGCGTATTGGCCATTTCGATACGCTGTTTGCCGCCAGTGCCACCCCCTTTGAGTGGCATAGCGATATGCGCTCGGTGCAGTGGTCAAAGCTGTTGCTGAACCTCAATAACCCGATTAATGCGCTGTCGGGCTTGCCATTAAAAGAAGAGTTGTCTCAGCGGCATTACCGGCGCTGTTTGGCGCGCTTGCAACTCGAGGCGCTGGCCGCAATTCGCCAGGCAGATATCCCTCTGCAACGCCTGACGGCGGTGCCACCGCGCTGGCTTCCGCGTGTTTTGGATACCCCCGATTGGCTGTTTACCAAAATTGCCCAGCCGATGCTGGCGATGGACCCGCTGGCTCGCTCGTCGATGTGGGAAGATTTGGAGCGCGGGCGGCGCACCGAAATTGATTGGCTCAACGGTGAGGTTGTGAGACTGGCGGCGCAGCAGGGCACGCAGGCGTCGGCCAATAGCCGGGTACTCGACTTGGTAAAAAAAGCAGAGCAGGGAGGGCGCCGAGACAACAGTGGTGAGGAATTGTGGGCTTTACTCAGCGATTAAGTTGTCGTCCCACCACTATTGCGCGCTGATTCGAGTCGGTTCGACTGGTGAGGTTACGCGGCGTTGACCGCCAGGATAGCTCACTACCATGCGCCCACCCATAATGCGGTAGGTAAACTGCTCACGCCATTCGCCGCGGTCATCGGCAAATAGAATCTTGCCATTTTCCGCTTTCCAGCGGTGACTGTCGGCATGGCTGCAAGGGTCTTGGTAGCTGGAGGCGCGTCGGCTATCTATCATTCTCGTCGCCTCACAGGCGGTGCCGTCGGCGCGAAAGTGAATGCTCCACTGCTCGCCCATATAGGGGTTGTCGATGCTGCCGCCGAGCTTCGTGTCACTGCTCCAGGTACCAATAAGCGCGTCGTCCACGGCGGCCAGTTGGTCATTGGCCGACAGGGTATAGCGCTCGCCGTCCAGCGTGAGTGCCACACTGTCCTGGCCGATGCGGGTTAGGCTGAAGGGTTTTTCTTCTGCCATCGCGCTGGCGCGCAGCGGTTTATAGCTGCCGGTAATGACCGTGCCGTTTACGCTGCCCAGCAGGATATAGCGGTTTAGCGCATCGCCCATCTGCAGCTTGGCGCTGATCATCGACGGGAAACTACGCCCCGAATCGATGTGGAGCATCCAGGTTTGTCCGTCAACGTCTGAACTATAGCGCTCCCGAAAGCCCTCCGTGCTCGCCGACGCACACAGCGGCAAGAGCAACAGGCTCAGCAGTCCAAGGTGAGTAAGCACCGCGGGAATTGTCCGTTTCATTTGTCCCCCTAATAATTATTAAACGTCGGGGCAATTCGCATGGCACACTTTATAGCATTTGCGCCACAAAGCCGAGCCCCATTTTGGGGCGGCAATGTGTTGTGCGACTAGAGTGGTGTGTGGTCAGAGCTCGGGCTTACCGGATAACCAGTCACAAATTTTTTGTGGCTCGGAGGAAAAATACCAGTGTACAAAACTGGCGATAGTGCGTTTTTCACGCAAGATCAATTCGCCTTTGCGACCATCTGAATAGGCGCTGCGCGGCAGCTCGTCGGCATTACTGGGCTCGTCGACAATACTGGCGTAATGAAAGCTGTGGCCGCGCAAACGGGTGCCGGGCAGAGACTGATAGCCTAAACCAGCCAACCGTTCATTCACCTTGGCGCGCAGTGGAAATATCCCGCACAGTGGCGCGCAGCGCTCGTCGTGGCTGAGACTCTCGAGCAAATAGAGCATGCCGCCGCACTCGGCCATACAGGGTTTGTCAGCCTCAATGTGCTGGCGAATGGCACTGATCATTGCGTGGTTGTTGGCTAAGGTCTCCAAGTGTAGCTCGGGGTAGCCGCCGGGCAGGTAGAGGGCGTCGCAGTCGGGTAACTGGGTATCTGAGAGGGGCGAAAAATAGTGAACCGTGGCGCCCTCGCGCTGCAAAAAATCCATGTTGGCGTGGTAAATAAAGCTAAATACCGCGTCTTTGGCCACCGCGATGCGCATACCTTGCAGTCGCGGGCCCTCGTGCTGAACATCCGGTTGACTTAGGCTGTCTTCTTCAATGCGCAGTTTTCCCCAGGGTAGCGATTGCGCGATCTCCGTCAACTGCTCCGCCATTGCTGAGGCGGCATGTTGAGCAGTACTGCGATCTTCTGCGCCGATGCCCAGATGGCGCTCGTGGACGGCCAGCGCTTTGTCGCGTTTGATACTGCCGAGCATCGTCAGCGGCGGGCGTACGCTTTCTGCCAGAAGTGAGGCGTGGCGGTCGCTGCCTACTTTGTTGGCGATTACCGCCGCAACGTTTACATCGGGATCGTAATTTGCCAGACCATACATCAGGGCGCCAAAGGTCTGCGCCATGGCGCTGGCATCGGCGATGATACACACCGGAATTCGGTAATCCCGCGCCAAGCGTGCGACGCTGTGTTCACCATCAAACAGCCCCATTACGCCTTCGATAATTATGTCGTCCACTTCATTTTGAGCGCGGCAAAGTTCTGCGGCAATCTCTCTTTCGCCGAGCATCCAATAGTCCAGCTGGCGCACTTCAAGTCCGGTGGCGGCCTCGATAAATTGCGGGTCCAGGTAGTCTGGCCCCATTTTATAGACGCGGATACGCCTGTTACCGCCGCCAAGTGCTTTGGCTAGCCCTGCGGTGACAAGGGTTTTCCCGTGGCCGCTGCCCGGGGATGCAAGGATAATAATTCTGCTCATTGCGCGTTACTCAACGTTCAGCGCGCCAGGCGCTGGAAAATTTAACGCCGCACTGTAGCAGAAATGTGTGAAGGAATGTCGAGTGTGGAAGCGCTAACGCATTAGCATAAGGGCGAGCCAGGGGCTTAGATTAAAAAAGATATAGAACACTTTAAATAGCATTAACCCCTGTGCGTACAGCAATTGTAAGCGCGCAGCAGGGATGTTCAATACGCGACTTTGCAGGCGCAAAATCGCGGTGGGACATTGCAGTGCCACGGCACTACTAATCAGTAGTAGGCCGCCATTGATCAAGCAACAGTAGTAGAGGATGGCTTCTAACTGAAGTAGCGTCATGGCGGCCTCCCTTGCTTAAAGCGCCAGCTTGCCGGTCAACAGGTCTTTTGCCATGACCCAGTCGCCAATAAAGCTATACAGCGGGTGCTGAAAGGTGGCCGGTTTGTTTTTTTCAAAGAAGAAATGTCCCACCCAGGCAAAGCCGTAGCCGACAACAGGTAGCAGCCACAGCAAGGCATATTGCGCGGTGCTCACGCTAAATGCCAGCAGTGCCAGTACTAACAGGCTGCCGATCAAGTGCAGGCGTCGGCAAGTGCGATTCTCGTGCTCCGCCAAGTAGTGGGGGTAGAACTCTGCAAAGCTGCTGAAGTGGCGTTTTTCACTGGTGTTTTCCATGCGGTCCTCCTCAGGCGTCATAGCCGGGGTTTTGGCGATTCAAGCGGCGCAGCAGCCCCGGCCAAGCCAGGTCGCCGAACAGGCCTTTGGTAACGATGCGCGCGGCTTCTTTAACGCCATCGACAATCTCTGGCTGCACCGGCGTTAGCTCGCGGCTGCCAGCCAGGGCGCGTACTTGGATCATACAAGTTGCTTCGAAGATGTACATGGCTAAAAACGCATCGGCGGGTGTCATGCCGACGGTGAGTAGCCCGTGATTGCGCAGCATTAAAAAGGTGTTGTCGGAGAGGTCTGCGACAAGGCGCGGCTTTTCTTCCTCGTTTAAGGCGATACCCTCGTAGTCGTGGTAGCCCAATGATGCCAGTACCAGGGTTGCTTGTTGGGAAATGGGTAGCACGCCTTCTGCTTGGGCAGAGACGGCGACGCCGTTGATGGAGTGGGTATGCATCACGCAGTGGGCGTCGTCGCGGGCGGCGTGAACGGCGCTGTGAATGGTGAAGCCAGCGGGGTTGACGGGATAGGGTGACTCCATGACTTTCTCGCCATTCTGGTCGACTTTCACCAACGAGGACGCGGTGACCTCCTCGAACATCATGCCGTAGGGGTTGATCAAAAAGTGGTTGTCGGCACCGGGCACGCGGGCGGAAATATGGGTGAAAACCAGGTCGTCCCAACCGAATAATGCGACCAGACGGTAGGCGGCGGCAAGGTCGACACGCAATTGCCACTCTTCGGCGGACACCTGTGATTTAATCTCTGCTGTCATGGTTGAGCTCCTGTTTACTATTATGATTCAGTCTCAGTTTGCCCGACGAGGCGGCATGGCAACTGTCACGAAATTGACAATTGGCTAATTATTCTCAATAGCCTGAGTGTAGCGGAGGAAGGGTGGTCGACAAGCGCGATATTCTGCGGGGTAACCCGATAATGGTCGGTTTGCCCGCGGAGTTGGTGGAAATCCTGCTGTCGCAGTGCAAAATCCGGCGGCTGAAGGATGGCGAGTTTCTGTACGAGCAGGGCGAAGCCGGCGAGGCGATGTATGGCGTTCTGGAAGGGCGAATCCGTCTGAGTAATAGCAGCCCCGATGGCCGAGAATTGCTGGTGATGCTGGCGGAGCGCGGCGATTGGATTGGCGAAGTATCGCTATTTGATGGCGAGCCGCGCAGCCAGGATGCCTATGCCCTGGGCGATACGCAGGTGCTGGTGGTCGCCAGGCATCAGCTCGATACACTGCTGGACGCCCAGCCGAGGTTGTATCGTTATTTCCTTCTTATGCTGTGCCGAAAATTGCGCCTTGCTCTGTCCTATGTCGAGTCTGCGGCGCTGTACTCTCTGTCGTCCCGGTTGGCGCAGCGACTGTTGGATCTGCAGCAGTACTACGGCAGCGAGGAGGGGGACGATATCAATATGCACCTTCCTCAGGAAGACTTAGCGAAAATGCTGGCGGTGTCTCGTCAGGCAGTGAGCCGGGAATTGAAGCGCCTGGAAAAGGCCGGATTGATTGCGTTGTCTTACGGTAAGTTGCGAGTGCTTGATCGCGAGGGCCTGCGCGCTGAGGCGCAGGCGGAGAGCGCGGGGCAATAATTGCCCCGCAGAGATTTTTAGAAGCTGTAGACCAGAGTCACTGCCGTTTGCTTGTCCATGTGGACGTTGCTGTTGGGCACGACTTCGTTATATTCCATGGTGTAGCTAATTTTTAAACCGAAGCCGCCGATAATCTTGGTCTTCAGCGCGGTAACGGATTTGCTCACCGTGTTCTTATCACCACCTTCAACTGACAGGCTTTGCTCGAATGTCGCGGTTTCGGACACCTTGGCTTTCAGATCGGTAGACAGACGCAAAATGGCTTCTTCTGTTTTGCCGTCGCCCTCGGCACTGCCGGTGTCGAATTCGCTAATACGGAAACCCGGGCCGACTTCAGCGTCCCAGACCACGCGGTCATTTTTCAACAGACGGCGACCGTAGCCACCAGCGACAGTGGCTTGATACACGTAGCCGCTAAAGCGATCTTTGTCGACCGACACGTAACCGAAGCTGTAATTGAAGTCACTGATATCGTAAGACAGGCGGTCAGAGATAAAGTATTGCTCTTCCGAACGTACACCTTCTACTTCGCTGTTTTGGGCGTTGGCTTTTACCACATTGGTCCACAGACCGCTTTTGCGGCTGGCTGTGCCTTTGGCCAGCAGGCTGGTTTCGTTGCTGTTGCCATCGGTTTGATAGTAACCAAACTCAACATCCCCTTCCCATGTTGGCGTTTCATCTGCCTGGGCAGCATTTGCGCAGAGAAGGCTCAATACTATGCTTACGGGAACTCTCATCGATTTTCCTTATGTCTACCATGCGGGAATTTAGCGTGTGCATGGTAATCAGACCTGCGTTCAGGTCAACTAAAAAGGGCAGCGAATGCTGCCCTTTCTCTGGTATTCCTACCGTTTGCCTCAGTCTTCCTTGTGAAAGTGAACATCCATTTGTGGGTAGGGAATACCGATACCGGCTTCGTCGAAAGCGAGTTTAATTTTTTCGGTGAGATCCCAGTATGTTGGCCAGTAGTCCTCGGTTTTTACCCAGGGGCGACAGATCAGGTCGACTGACGACGCCCCAAGGGCGGCAACCGCGATGCGTGGAGCGGGGTCTTTCAGTATGCGCTCATCGGCGTTGACCAGTCGTTCGAGCGTTTCCTTAGCGAGCTTAATATCAGCATCATAGGAAATACCCACCAGCAGATCGACGCGGCGACGGGGCTTCACACTGTAGTTGGTGATTGCACCGGACATGACCTGAGAGTTGGGGATCACGATGCGCTTGTTATCACCGGTCACCAAAATCGTCGAAAACAGGCTTATGTCTTCCACGGTGCCAGAGCAGCCACCGGCGTCGACCCAGTCGCCCACCCGGCAGGGGCGGAAAGCGATTAATAACACCCCCGCGGCAAAGTTTGCCAGCGAGCCCTGTAGGGCTAAGCCAACGGCCAAGCCGGCGGCACCCAGAGCGGCGATCACCGATGCGGTTTGTATGCCAGCGTGCGCCAGAGCAGGAATCAGGGCGACAGCAAAGATGATAAAAAATACTAATTTGCTGATGAAGGTATTCAAGGTTGGGTCGAAATTGCGCTTCTCTAATCCGGATCGTGTGAAGCCAGAGAACAGTTTCGCCATCCAGTAGCCGACCAATACAATCGCCAGCGCGCCCGCCGCGCGAATGCCCATATCGATTGCCTCGGGGCCGTACTGTTCCAATAACGCTTGTGGATCCATGCAAACCTCGTTGTGAATAGAATTAAACGCTGATTATAGACACGATGTGCTCCCCGCCATCAAGTGGGGGAAGCCGCTACGTATTCTAGTGAATATTGGATCAGTGGCTGCTAAAAAGGCCAGGTGGTCGATTCCGCGCCACCGTCAACTTCAATGATCTTTCCTGTTACCCAGCGTGCCGCTGGCGATGCCAGGTAAACGGCAGCGGCAGCAATATCCCGAGGCTCGCCCAGGCACTGCATTGGCGTTAGCGCCGACATTTTTTCGCGGGTATTCTCGTCGAGAAATTGTTTCAGCGCGTCGGTCATTATGGTGCCAGGGGAAATGCCGTTTACCCTGATAGTCGGCGCGAAATCGGCAGCCAATAAGCGCGTGAGTTGCGTCAATGCCGCTTTCGCGGTGCCGTAGCTGCTAAAGCCCTTTTGAGCGTAGCGCGCCGATGCCGACGTGATATTGATGATATTGCCGCGGCTTTTTTCAAGCGCGGGCTGGGCGAGCCGACAGAGGTTAAATGCGCTGGTGACGTTGAAGTCGAAATCGCGATTAAAGGTTTTGGCGTCGGTCTTCAGCGGATCGTTTGGCCAGGCGCCGCCGGCATTGTTCACAACGATATCCAGGCGACCAAACTCATTAACTGCGGTGTTTACAAGCGCTTGTAATTGCTCTTCCTGCGCAACATCGCATACCTGAGCAAGGGCGTTGCCGCCGGCGGCTTTGCAGCTTGCTACGGTCTTTTCCAAATCCTCCAGTGTGCGCGCAGCGCAAATAACGGTCGCCCCGGCCTGTGCAAAGTGTTCGGCAATGCCGCGGCCGATACCCCGGCCTGCGCCAGTCACAATGGCCACTTGTCCTGAAAGAGAAAATAGTGCGTCGAGAGACATCTGAAGTTCCTATTATTGTTGGCCTTAGCGGCGAAATTTATGCACAGCATTACTGTTCTTCGGTGGATGGGCAATGCGTTGCCTAAACGCGGTAGGCGGCGGTTTGTATTTTTGGACTTGAATTTACAAATGATAATCATTATCTTTTGTAGGTGTTGCCAGATTTGCTTTAGTCCAGGAGATAATGATGAGCATACGATTTCTATGTGAGAGTCACCGCCAGCAGTTGCAGCGCAGCGAGGCGGTGGCCAGCCAGCGTTGGGAAGAGTGGATGGAAGCCGGCAGAGAGGCCTACGCGCAGCGAGACTGGGTGCCGGCGCTGCGGTATTTGGGTTGCTGTTTTGAGCTGAGTGAATTGATGTTATCGGGTGAGCGCGAGTTGGCGCTGGAGGACGTAGACCGGCATATGCTGTCGGGCCACTACCTGTCGGAGTGTTTTGCCCGCTGTGGTGATCAGTCGTTACAGCAACACTGTTTACTTGCGGTCCATCATCGTCTGCTGCAAGCCCTGCGCAACGGTTTAGGCCGGCGCTTGCCGCTGTACAAAAATGTTGAGATCTCACTACAAATGCTCGAGCGCTTTTACCGAGACGGTGGTCGTATGGATGAACTGGCTCACTGTCAGCGGGAGAGTCGTCGGCTACTGCGCAGCTGTTACCACTAGTGCCGTGTTCAGCACTAGCTAGGCGTGACGTTCGGCTCTTGCTATGCTGTAAGCCTGAAACACAGGAGCACGGTCATGGACCCAAAACATGTTCACGAGCAGCTTAACCGTCTGCAAAGTGAGATTGATGATTTACCGGTAGAGAGCGGCGAGCGGGCTAAATTGCACGCGCTGGTTGAAGATATCGACCGCGAGCTGGGCAGCGGCCCAGAGTTAGTGCTGGAAGACACCGGCTTGCAAGAGCGCCTTGATGAAATGGTGTCGAGCTTTGAGGTTGACCACCCGACGATCTCAGGCTTGCTAAAAGATATTATGGTTAAGCTCGCCAGCATTGGCGTGTAAGCGTTTTGCTGAAATCCGGGGTGTGCCAGCTCGCTTGGCAATGCCCCGTCGTTACTTCTTTGTTGCTGTTTCTTAAACATTATTTGCCCCTGTCACTATCTCTTCGCCACTATCTCGTCGCCATTGCCTTGCTCCCTGAATTTTCCGCCCTCGTTGCTGCTGGTATTCCTGCGCCCGCTGCGCTAGCTTGATCGACTCTGCTAAAAGCAATAACAAACGAGGTTGATATGTCTCTGCCTGACTCTTTGGCATCCCGCCTGCGCCTGCCCGTTGTGGCGGCGCCGATGTTCCTGGCTTCGGGGCCCGAACTTGTTATCGAAACCTGTAAGGCTGGGGTCGTCGGTTCGTTCCCGGCGCTGAACCAACGCAGCAGCGAAGGCTTCGAGGCTTGGCTTAAAGAAATTCAGTCAGCACTTGCCGATTTCGAGCGCAGCTCGGGGCGCGAGGCGGCGCCCTTCGCCGTGAACTTAATTGTGCACGCCAGTAATCCAAGGTTGGAGGCTGATTTGGCGCTTTGCGTGAAGTATCAAGTGCCGATTGTCATCACGTCACTGGGGGCCGCCGCGCAAGTGATTGACGCGGTTCACAGTTATGGCGGTTTGGTGTTTCACGATGTGATTAACGCTCGTCACGCGCGCAAAGCGGCGGCGGCCGGTGTCGACGGCTTGATCGCCGTTGCGGCGGGCGCCGGCGGCCACGCAGGCAGTACGAGCCCGTTTGCGCTGGTGGCTGAAATCCGCCAGTTCTTCGATAAGACGCTACTGCTTGCAGGCGCTATGTCGTCGGGCTCGGATGTCGCGGCGGCTCAGATGATGGGCGCGGATCTCGCTTACATGGGCACCCGTTTTATTTGCACTCAGGAGTGTCAGGTCGACAGTGATTACAAGCAAATGGTGATGGACTGCTGCGCGGAAGATATCGTCTATACGCCGAATATTTCCGGTGTGAACGCGAACTTTATGCGGCCGAGTATCGTCGCAGCCGGGCTGGACCCCGATAATCTGGCTCCCAAAAAAGACATCGACTTCGGTGCGGAGTTGACGGTGGATGGTGACCAGCAGCGTGCAGAAAAAGCCAGCGGAGCGTGGAAGGCCATTTGGTCCGCCGGGCAAGGGGCGGGCAGCATTGATAATTGCCCCGGTGTTGCCGAACTTGTCGATCGCTTAGCCGAGGAATACCTGCAGGCGCAGCAGCGCGGCAACCAAGCTTTCCAGATATTTGAGACGCAGTGGGGACAGGCCAATGTCAGATAATCGTTACAGTATTGATCCACGGGCGGCTGAATTAGCTGAGCTGCTGGCGCGAATCCCCAGTGACGAGCCGATTGTTATGCTTAATTTACTGCGTTTTCACGATCGCGCGCAGTATGCCGATGGCGACCGAGGACTTACCGGCCGAGAGGCTTATCAACGCTACAGCGAATTAGTGGTGCCATTTCTCAGCGCCGTTGACGGACAAGCCCAGTGGTTGGCGGCGGCCCATGCGCCGCTCATTGCGCCACCCGGTGAGGACTGGCACAAGGTAATGCTAGTGCGTTATCCCAGCATTGAGCACTTTGTAACGATGCTGCGCAATCCGGACTATCAGGCAATCACCGAGCACCGCACAGCCGCGCTTATGGATTCGCGTCTTATTGCCTGTACAGAAGACAAATAAACACTCATACCAGCCTCAAAAAATAATAAGGATGGCGGCATGAACTCTCAGCACTATCGCAGCGATGGGCGCGCCTATTACGCCCTGTTTATCTTAACCATTGTTTATAGCTTCAACTTTATTGATCGCCAGCTGCTGGCGATTTTGCAGGAGTCGATCAAGGCTGAATTACTGCTGAGCGATACCCAGCTGGGGCTGTTAACGGGCTTTGCCTTTGCGCTGTTCTATGTCACCGCAGGCATTCCTATTGCCCGCTGGGCCGATGCGGGAAACCGCAGAAACATTGTCGCCCTGGCGGTGTTTATCTGGAGCTTTATGACGGCCATCAGTGGCTTAGTCCAGAATTACCTGCAGTTGTTACTGGCACGAATTGGTGTTGGCGTCGGCGAAGCCGGTGGCAGTCCGCCATCGCATTCGATGATTTCGGATATGTTCCCGGCGGAGCGCCGCGCTTCGGCGCTGGGTTTCTATTCCACGGGCGTCAGCATTGGCATCTTGTTCGGTTTTTTAATGGGCGGTTGGCTGAATGAATTTTTTGGCTGGCGGGTAGCATTTTTCGTCGTGGGTGTGCCGGGTGTTCTGCTGGCACTGGTGGTGCGCTACACCCTGCGCGAACCGCGTCGCGGTTTGTCCGAGAATCGCGATGACAACCCCGAACCTGTGGCTGTTAAAGAAGTGGTGGCGCTGCTGTGGTCGCGGCGCAGTTTTCGGCACATGGCCTGGGCCGGTGCCCTGAGCGCCTTTGCCGGTTATTCGGTCGCCAATTGGTCGGCGTCTTTTATTATTCGTAGTTACGGCATGAGCACCGGGGAGCTGGGTACGTGGCTGGCGCTCATTATTGGTATTGGTGGTGCGGTCGGGGTTTTCGGTGGCGGTTTGCTGGCCGATAAACTCGCCGCTAAAGACACGCGTTGGTACGTGTTGTTGCCGGCGTTGGCCGGTGTGATTTCACTGCCTTTTGCCGCCGGGGTTTACTTGGTCGACAATGTCTATGCCTCGCTGTTGTTAATGATTATTCCCGCCATACAGTCCAATGTGTTTTTAGGAAATACGCTCGCGGTTAGCCATTCACTTGTAGGCTTGCGTATGCGGGCGATGGCCTCGGCCATCCTGTTTTTTATCTTCAATTTGGTGGGCTTGGGTGCAGGGCCCTGGTCTGTCGGCCTGCTCAGTGACCTATTGGCACCGCAATTTGGCGATGAGTCGCTGCGCTATGCCATGCTGGCACTGGTGCCATTGATGGTGAGTTTATCGGCGTTGCACTTTTATCTGAGCAGCCGCCACCTGAAGCGCGACCTCGCGGCCGCCCCGCCATGAGTCTGGCCGGTACCGTCATCGTCGGCATTCACGTACACTTTGCGAGCATGTATTTGAAGACGTGGCGATGAATACGATCGACCCCAATTGGACCGTCAACAGCACCAGTATTCGCAGTATTGCCCAGGCGATTGCCGCACTGGGTGGCGACAGTGAAGCGTTGCTGAGATCGGTCGGTATCCTGCCGGAAGCCCTCAGTGACGCCGAGGCTCGACACCCTGTGTCGGCGATGCATCGCTTGTATGAGCTTGCCGCTCAATACTGCGGCGAAGATATTGGCCTCTACACCGGCCGTGTGGACTATATCAGCCGTCTGAATATGCAGCTCTACACCTGTGGCGTGTGCGAAACCTTCCGCGACTACTTGAACCTGATGCCCAGCGTGCTGCATTTTGCTGGTGATATCGGCGAGGTTCGCATTCGCCGCGAAGATGAACGCCTGCGCTTGGATTGGCTGCCCCTGTGGGAGGCATCGGCTCGCTGGCGGTATCAAAGTGACTGTTTGCTGACCACCTCTGCAGCTATTGTGCGCTCGCTGTGTGTGCGGCCAATTCCTGTGTTGCGCGCCCACTTTAGTTACCCAAAGCCCGCTAATACCGACTTGCTGGAAAGCATTTTTGGCTGCGACCTGCATTTTTCCCAGCCGCGTAGTTCTCTGTATTTCGATGCGGCGAGCCTCGACTATCGCCTTGTTCAGTTGGACTCGGAATGGAGTATGTCGATCCGGCAATCTACCCAGCATTTATTCGGCGAAGGTGAGCCTGATCCGGTATTGCGCTCGCTGCGCAACACCTTGATAAAAATGCTGCCAGCGGGTGGGGTGACTATCGATAAAACAGCCGCCGCGCAGAATATATCCCGGCGCACTTTGCAGCGGCGACTGGCCGACAGCGGGACCCAGTTTGGTCAAGTGCTGCAAGAGCTGCGCAGTGAATTGGCGTTGCAGTATCTCAGTGATGAGCGCTTGAGTATTACCGACATCGCGCTGCTGCTGGGCTATGCCGACCACGGCAGTTTTTCCAGCGCCTTCAAAGCGTGGTTCGGCAAGTCGCCGCGAGAACATCGCCGTAAATAACGCCTTCTGGCACCAAATATCTCCTAGTCTGGCACCAAATCCTAAGCGCGCCCCAACAGAGCTTATAGACTGAGTAGGCTAATAATGACTAACTCAGGAGTTCGCATGTCACTGGACTTTGACGGCGCCCGTCTACACAACCCCTACCTCAATGCCGAGCACGAAGCATGGCGAGTGCAACTGCGTAAATTTGTTGACGCTGAAATCAGCCCGTTTCTCGATGATTGGGAAGAGGCGGGAAAAATTCCCGATGAATTGTGGGCCAAAGCGGCGGATATCGGTTTGCTACAGCTTGGCTACCCAGAGGCCTATGGCGGCATTTCCGAGGGTATTGACCAATGGCATATCAATATTGCCAACGAAGAGATCACCCGAGCGGGCAGCGCCGGGGGCTTGATCAGTAATTTGCTGGTGCACGGCATTGGCTTACCACCCGTGACGAACTGCGGCAGTGATGCGCTGAAAGAAATGGTTGCACCGCGCGTGTTAGCCGGTGAAAAGCGAATTTCACTGGGAATTACCGAGCCTTCCGGTGGCTCGGATGTTGCCAACATCCAAACGACTGCCAAGCGCGATGGCGACCACTATATTGTGAATGGCAGTAAAACCTTTATCTCCGGAGTCATGGGAGCGGATTGGGTGAGTACCGCTGTACGCACGGGTGGCGAAGGCGCTGGCGGTGTTTCGATGCTGCTGATTCCCACCGACCTGCCCGGCGTTTCGCGCACCCCCCTGGACCGCAAGCAGGGGTGGTGGTGTGCCGATACCGGCACCATTTATTTTGACGATGTTCGCGTGCCCGCCGAGTATTTGATCGGGGAAGAAGGGCACGGCTTTCTCGTCATCATGAGTAACTTCAACCCAGAGCGACTAAGCCTGATTGTCACCATGGAAGCGGCCGCTCGCGCCTGCCTGGAAGATGCCGTGGAGTGGGCGCGCAATCGCAAGACCTTCGGCAAACGCCTGGCCGACCACCAAGTGATTCGTCACAAGATTGCTGCGATGAAGCAGCGCATCAATGCCACCCAGTGCTACCTCAATTATTTAACCCAAGCCTATGTAGAAGGGCGCTGCGACCCGGGTGACCTGGCAATGGCCAAGGTCCAAGCCAGCGAGACCATGGAGTTTTGCGCCCGTGAAGCCAGCCAAATTTTAGGCGGGGCCTGCTACTTGCGCGGCAACCGCGTTGAACGCTTTTACCGTGAAGTGAGAGTGAATGCGATCGGCGGCGGTTCCGAAGAAATCATGCGTGAGCTGGCGTCGCGCCAATACCGTTTGTAAGGAGTTGTTATGAGCAGTGAAAAACCCACGCTGTGGCACTGTTACCCGTCCCGTTCATTGCGGCCATTGTGGGCGATGGAAGAAATGGGTATCGACTACGAGCTGGTAAACCTGGCCTTTCCGCCGCGCATGTTCCAGCGCGAATACCTGGAGACTAACCCCTTGGGGACGGTGCCTTTCTTCCGGGACGGCGACGTGGAGATGACCGAGTCCTCCGGTATTTGTCTCTATCTCGTTGAACAATACCAGCGCTTTGATTTCGGTCTGCGCGTTAGCGACCCCGGCTATGGCGATTACCTGAACTGGCTGTTTCACAGTGATGCGACCCTGACCTTCCCGCAGACCATTGTCCTGCGGTATTCGCAGCTGGAACCGCCGGAGCGCCGCCTGCCCCAGGCAGTTGAAGACTACAGCAAGTGGTATCTGGCGCGACTAAAGCGCGTGAATAGCCATTTGCTCGACCGTGAATACCTGTGCGACGACCGCTTTACCATTGCCGATATCGCGGTTGGCTACGCGCTGTATTTGGGTAAGGGACTGGGGCTGGATACGTTCTACGAGCCTCAGGTTATGGCTTACCTCGAGCGCCTGATGGCGCGCCCGGCGTTTCAACGCGCCGAGCCGATGGGCGCCGGGCCAAACAGTTTCGTCCCCACGCCCTATCCCTTTGAAGGCTGTTTTTAAATAATTTTGCGTAGTTGGAGCGTTTTATGATTTTGACAGAAGAGCATCAAAAGTTGCGCGATACCGTGGCGCAGTTTGTCGACAAAGAAATAAACCCCCACGCCGATGCCTGGGAAGCGGAGGGGATTTTCCCCGCCCATGAATTGTTTAAAAAAATGGGCGACCTGGGCCTGCTGGGCATTTCTAAGCCGGTGGAATACGGCGGCCTCGGTCTGGATTACAGCTACCAAACGGTATTTTCAGAGGAGCTGGGCAGGATTACGACCGGCGGTGTATCGATGGGTATCGGCGTACAAACTGATATGGCAACGCCGGCGCTGGCAAAGTTCGGCAGCGATGAACTGCGTCGCGAATTTCTCACGCCTGCGATAAGCGGGGACGCGGTGTTCTCCATTGCGGTGAGTGAACCCCATGCCGGTTCCGATGTGGCGGCGATTAAAACCACCGCCCGCAAAGACGGAGACGACTACATTATCAATGGCAGCAAAATGTGGATCACTAATTCCACTCAGGCAGATTATCTCTGCCTGCTGGCCAATACCAGCGAAGGTAAGGCGCACAGCAATAAATCGCTGATAGTCGTGCCGACTAACACGCCGGGCGTGTCCTTTTCGGAGCGTTTGAACAAGTTGGGCATGCGCTCATCCGATACCGCGCAGGTGTTCTTTGACGATGTTCGCGTACCCCAGCGCAATCGCATAGGTGAAGAGGGGCAGGGCTTTATCTACCAGATGCTGCAATTCCAGGAAGAGCGCCTGTATGCCGCCGCGGGGCAACTCAAGGCCATGGAAGCCTGCATCAACCAAACCATTGACTATGCCCGCGAGCGCGAAATATTTGGTGAGCCACTGCTGAATAATCAAGTGGTTCACTTTCGCATGGCAGAGTTGCAGTCCGAAGTTGAAGCGCTGCGCGCGCTGACCTATAGCGCGGTGGAGGAATATATCCACGGAAGCGACGTGACCATGAAGGCGTCAATGGCCAAGCTCAAAGCGGGTCGCCTAGCCAGAGAAGTGACCGACGCCTGCTTACAGTATTGGGGCGGCATGGGCTTTATGTGGGACAACCCCATCTCTCGCGCCTACCGCGATACGCGGCTCACCTCCATTGGTGGCGGCGCAGACGAGGTGATGCTGGGCATTATCTGTAAATTGATGGGCACCCATCCGGGCCGCAGAAAGTAGTGGGCTAAAAGGACGAGTTTATGGCGATATTAGAGTCTCACATCGATCGACACAGCGATGCTTTTCAGCGCAATGCCAAGGTTATGGGCGCGGCCGTTGATGAGTTTCGAGACATCGAGCAACGAGTGATTGCCGCGGCCGAGAAAAAAGTACCGCGTTATCGCGAGCGCGGCCTTATGCCGCCGCGCGAGCGTTTAAGTGCCCTGCTTGATGTTGGCACCCCCTTTCTCGAACTATCGACCCTCTGCGGCTATATGCAGGAAGAGGATCGCGATGGCAGTGCCGCCGGCGGAAGCTGCATTACCGGTATCGGTTATGTGGCGGGCGTTCGCTGCATGATTATGGTCGATGATTATCTCACCAAGGGCGGCAGCATTACGCCACTGGGCAGTGTCAAGCGACAGCGGATGATGCGTATCGCGATCGAGAACAAGCTTCCGGTGCTCACCCTGGCGCAAAGTGGCGGCGGTAACCTAAAGCTGCTCGGTGACTTTTTCGGGCCGTCCGGTGCCGGCTTTGCCGTGCAGGCAAAACTGTCGGCGATGGGCATTCCACAAATTACTGTGGTGCACGGCAGTGCTACCGCTGGCGGTGCTTATCAACCCGGCTTGTCAGACTACGTCATTATGATACGTCGTCAGTCCACCGTATATCTCGCCGGCCCAGCCCTGCTTAAAGCGGCAACCGGCGAAGAGGCCAGCGACGAAGAGATTGGCGGCGCGGAGATGCACGCGGAAGTTGCCGGCACCGCGGACTATCTCGCCGAAAACGACGCCGATGGTATTCGCATTGCCCGGGAAGTTGCGGGCAAGCTCGACTGGGACAAACGCTTGCAGGCCAGTGCGGAAGCGGCCTATGTCGAGCCGCATTTTGATGCTGAGGAACTGCTCGGTATTGTGCCCGAAGACCCCAAAACGCCCTACGACGTGCGGGAAATTATTGCGCGCATTGCCGACGATTCAGACTTCCTGGAATTCAAAAGTGCTTTCGATGTTGGCACGGTCTGCGGTCATATGGCGATTCAAGGTATTGCCTGTGCAGTGATTGGCAATAACGGCCCGATTACTGCCAAGGGGGCGGCGAAGGCCGGGCAATTTATTCAGCTTTGCGAGCAGTCCCAAACGCCGATAGTTTTTCTCCATAACACCACCGGCTTTATTGTCGGCACCGAAGCGGAACAGGGCGGGATCATCAAGCATGGCTCGAAACTGATTCAGGCGGTCACCAATGCGTCTGTGCCGAAAATCAGTATTGTTGTCGGCGGTTCCTACGGCGCGGGTAACTACGCGATGTGCGGCCGCGGTATGGAGCCGCGCTTTATGTTCGCATGGCCACGCAGCGTGGTTTCGGTAATGGGGCCGGCCCAGGCGGGCAGCGTGATGCGTCAGGTTGCGGAGGCGAAAATGCGCCGCGCCGGGCAGGTGAGTGAAGAGATGCTCGATGCGCTGGAGAAAGACACCGTGGATACCATGGCGGCGAAGTCGCACGCCCTGGCCAATACCGCACGCATGTGGGATGACGGAATTATCGACCCTCGCGATACACGCAGTGTGCTGGGTTTTGTACTCGATATTTGCCGCGACGCCGATGCCCGTCAGATCACGGCCAACACCTTCGGCATTGGCCGTTTGTAGGGGGGAGCATGTTACCGGAATGTAAAGAATTGCTGCTGTCGCTGGACGGCGGCGTATTGTCGATCACCCTCAACCGGCCCCATAAGCGCAACGCCATGAACAAAAGGCTTGTCGACGAAATGCGCGCGGTATTCGCCGCCATCGCCGACCACCGCAGCGTGCGCGCCGTGGTGTTGCGCGGCGCAGAGGGGAATTTTTGTGCGGGCGGCGATATTGCCGGCATGCACGACGGCGCGGTAGACGAAGCGGGCAAACCCTTGTCCCCGGATAAGGCAGCCTGGCAGTTTAACCGTAGCTTCGGTCACCTTATCACCGAGGTAAATAAGGCTCCCCAGGTCGTTATCACGATCTTGGAGGGCGCGGTGTTAGGCGGCGGCTTTGGTCTGGCCTGTGTCTCGGATATTGCGATTGCCAAAGCCGATGCCAAATTTGCCATGCCGGAAACTGGCCTGGGCATTGTGCCCGCGCAGATTGCGCCTTTTGTAGTGATGCGGGTGGGGCTGACGCAGGCCCGGCGTTTGGCATTAACCGGGCAGCGCATCGACGGCGCTGAAGCGCAGCGCCTCGGCCTGGTGCATTTCTGTGCGGACAGCAACGACGACGTTGACGCGCAGTTAAACAACCAACTCTCTGCGTTGCGGCGCTGTGCACCGGCAGCAACTGCGCTTACCAAGTCGCTACTTCTTGATGTCGGCACTACCGCACTTGAACCGCTTTTAGACCACGCTTCAGATCTTTTTGCCCAATGCCTGAATGGGCCAGAGGGCAAAGAGGGGACGCAGGCATTTATCGAAAAGCGCAAACCCAGCTGGTATTCGGAACGGGGAACAGCATGACCGCATTGCACAAAATACTGATCGCCAACCGCGGCGAAATTGCCGTGAGGGTAATACGCAGCGCTAAACAAATGGGCTATCGCACCGTCGCCGTATTTAGCGATGCCGACGACAATGCCCCCCATGTTCAGCTTGCTGATGAGGCCGTGAATATCGGTCCGGCGGCTGTGTCGGAGTCGTATTTGCGCGTGGACGCCATTATTGACGCCGCGACAAAAACGGCAGCAGATGCGATTCACCCAGGCTACGGTTTTCTCTCAGAAAATGCTGACTTTGCCCGCGCGTGTCAGGCGGCGGGTATCACTTTTATCGGTCCATCCAGCGACGCGATTGAATTGATGGGCAGCAAACGCTTGTCGAAGTTGGCAATGATAGCCGCTGGCGTGCCCTGTGTGCCTGGGTATGAAGGCGACGATCAGAGCGACGAGCGCTTGGTGGCCGAAGCAGAGCGCATTGGTTTTCCAATTATGGTCAAGGCCTCGGCGGGCGGCGGCGGACGCGGTATGCGGCTGGTTGATCACGCGGCTGATTTGCCGGAGCAACTGCGCAGCGCCCGATCAGAGGCTTTGTCAGCCTTCGGCAGTGACGAGCTGATTCTGGAGAAGGCGGTACAGCAGCCGCGTCATGTTGAGATACAGGTTTTCGCTGACAGCCAGGGCAATGCCATTCATTTAGCCGAGCGCGACTGCTCGGTTCAGCGCCGCCATCAAAAGGTGGTTGAGGAAGCGCCATCGCCCTTTGTCGATGACGCTTTGCGCCAGCGCATGGGCGATGCCGCCGTTGCTGCGGCCAAGGCCTGCAATTACCGCGGTGCGGGTACGGTCGAGTTTTTGGTCGATGCTCAGGGCAGTTTCTATTTTTTAGAAATGAACACGCGCCTGCAGGTTGAGCACCCGGTGACGGAAATGGTTACCGGTGTTGACTTGGTGGAATGGCAGCTGCGTATTGCCAGTGGCGAGCCACTGCCGATGGCGCAATCCCAGCTCCGCCTCAATGGTCACGCGGTTGAAGTGCGCCTGTATGCCGAGGAGCCGCGTCAGCAGTTTATGCCGCAAACCGGCCGCATTGCCCGCTGGCAAGTGCCGCAGGGGCCGGGGCTGCGACTGGATAGTGGGATTAGCGAAGGGCAGCTTATCGGCGCCCATTACGACCCCATGCTGGCCAAGCTGATTTGCTGGGCGCCGAGCCGTGAAGAGGCACTGCGGCGTTTGGCGTCGATGTTGCAAGATACGGTATTGCTGGGCATCAATAACAACCTGCAGTTTTTGCAGGCGGTGCTGCGCCATCCGAGTTTTATTGCCGGTGATGCCACCACAGCCTTTATCGCTGAGCATGGTGAGCAGTGCACACCTCCGCCTGAGCCTGGCACTGCCAGCCTGGCAAGGGCGGCGGCGGTGCTATATGAATGTAATGCCGCAGCGGCCAAAACAGCGCCTGCCTGGCGGCGCAGCGCCCCGGCAAGCTGCGTTTTCACACTTGCTTGGGAAGGGCAGGAATACCGCATCGAACTGGTTGCGATGGGTAGGCAACGCGAATTCAGTATTGCCGGTCAGCGCCATACCTTGCAGGTGGCAGCTAGCGATGCCCAATCCTGCGTTATTGATGAGGATGGCGTGCGGCGGCGCATCCACTTTGCGCGCAATGGCAAGCAGCTGTTCCTGGATGACGGCAGCGGCCACTTCATTTTCGACGATACCAGCCACGCGGCCGCCAAAGCGGATGCGGCCGCCGGCAGCGGCTTGCTGAAAGCGTCTATGGACGGCGCCATTGTGGACGTTGTCGTTGCAGAGGGTGAGCGCGTCAGCCGCGGGCAAACCCTGGTCGTGTTGGAGGCGATGAAAATGGAGCACCCGCTAAAGGCAGACATGGACGGCACGGTAGCGGCAATCCACTGCCAAGCGGGCGATCAAGTGAAGTCGCGGCAATTGCTTGTCGAGCTGAATGAGGAGGCGCTATGAGTCGTTCGTCAGTACGTATTGGCTGTGCCTCGGCGTTTTACGGCGACAGCCAGCTTGCGGCGCGGCAATTGGTAGACAAAGGTGAGCTGGACTACTTGGTGTTCGACTACCTGGCCGAAGTGACCATGGGGATACTTGCCAAAGCGCGAGCCCGGGATGAACGGCTGGGTTTTGCCGTGGACTTTGTCACCGTTGCCATGCGCGATGTGATGGCAGACTGCGCTGCAAACGGGATTAAGATTATTGCCAATGCCGGCGGCGTAAATGTGCCCGGCTGCATAGCCGCCCTACAGTCCTTAGCCCAGGAACAGGGCCTGCAGCTCAATATTGCCGGTGTGTATGGCGATGACTTGCTGTCACGCAGGGAAGAATTTGCCCGCGAGGGCCTGAGCGACATGGAGAGCGGCGCACCGTTGCCAGACAAGCTTGCCAGTATGAATGCCTACCTCGGGGCTCAGCCCATCGCCGAGGCGCTGGCTGCCGGCGCCGATATCGTGGTGACCGGGCGCGTGGTCGACAGTGCGGTGGTGATCGCGCCACTGATGCATGAATTCGGCTGGGGCTGGCAGGACTACGACCGTTTGGCGCAGGCGGCCTTGGCCGGCCACGTACTGGAATGCGGCGCCCAGTGTACCGGTGGTAACTTTACCGACTGGCACCAAGTGCCAGACTTTTCCACGATGAGCTATCCCATTGCTGAGGTTGCGGCAGAGGGCGATTTTATTGTGACCATTCCACCGGCGACCGGCGGTTTGGTCAACCGTGCCACAGTCGCTGAGCAGATCCTCTATGAAATTGGTGATCCGGCAAACTACCTGTTGCCGGATGTTGCCTGTGATTTTAGTGATGTGCGCTTGGAGGAGGTCGGCGAAAACCGGCTTAGGGTGAGCAATGCCAAGGGCCGCGCGCCCGGCGATAGCTACAAGGTCTGCGCAACCTGGGTAGACGGTTATCGCTTAATGGGCAGTGCCTTTATCGGCGGGCTGCGCGCTGCCGATAAAGCGCGCTGTAGCCTTAACTCTTGGTTGCAACGCTGCCGTGGCGTTTTTAAAGAGCGCGCTTGGGAAGACTTTCGCGATGTCAGCATCGAAGTCATCGGTGCCGAGGACACCTATGGCCGTCACGCGCGCGATACGGCTAGCAGGGAGGTGATGGCCAAATACGGTTTGCACCACAACAGCCGCGAGGCGCTCACCTTCGCCGCCAACGAGTTCGCCTATCTCGCGACCTCGGCGGCACCGGGCATGAGTGGCTTTGGTGCTGGCCGAGCCAAGCCCGGCCCATTGATTCGCATTCACTCGTCGCTACTCGCCAAAGACCGTGTTCCCGTCACCGTACAAATGGGCGACCAGCGCTTGAGTGAGCGCAGCTACCCAACGCCAGGTTCCAGCCCCGCGGTCGGTAGCCGTTACTCATCACTGGCTGTCAGCGAGGATGTCGACTGCCGCGTGCCGCTCGAGCAACTGGCCTATGCGCGCAGCGGCGACAAGGGTAATAACGCGAATATCGGTGTGATTGCGCGCCGCGAGTGTTATTTGCCGTACATCGCCCAAGCCCTGTCTGAGAGCGCCGTGGCGGAGTACTTCGAGCATCTGCTAGATGGCGATGTACACCGCTTTGATGTGCCGGGTTTCCACGCCTTTAACTTTTTGTTGCGCGACGCGTTGGGCGGGGGCGGCAGTGCCTCGCTGCGGGTGGATTCGCAGGGCAAAGCGCTGGCGCAAATGCTACTGTCGATGGACGTGGCAATCCCGCGGCACCTGCTTGATTAATGCCCTAAGGGTTTGAGCGCACCCGCTATCGCGCGTAGTATCCTTGAGCATCATTTCTTCAGGGTTGGCGTGTGGTAGAGAGTGCATCGAGCTTTGGGCGGTTTTTAAAATTTTGGCGCGGTGTGCACCGCCTCAGTCAGGAGCAGCTGGCATTTGAGTTGGGCAGTTCACCGCGCCATATCAGCCGCCTTGAAAATGGCAGCAGTCGCCCCAGCGAAACGATGGTGTTGGAGATCGCCAAAGCGCTGAAATTGGGGCGGCGCGACCAAAGTCATTTGCTTATTGCGGCGGGCTTTGCGCCGCGCGACGAGCGTGTCGATTTTAATTCCGCAGAGCTCAAATGGCTGCGCAGCGCCATGACCATGACGCTGCAGGCGCTGGATCCCTATCCCGCTTGTCTGGTGGATAATTCCACTAATATTCTTATGGTGAACCGCAGCTGGCTGGGGTTTTACTCCCGTCTTATGCCCGCTGATGAGTTGCACAATATCAGCAATTTTTACGACTTTATGTTCAGCTCCCAATCTGCGGAAAATGCCGTGAGCAACTGGGAGGACACACTGTCGGCCATTCTTATGTCGATCCAGCAGTCGGCGCTATTCAGCAATGACCCGACGGTGAAGGCAACCCTGGATCGGCTGCGCAGTTATCCCTCCGTACCGAGTGACTGGCAGCAGCGCGCCGCGTCGGTAGAGCCGATGGCGAGCTTTCGCGTGCAGCTGGCGATAGACGGTGTCATGCAGCGATTTTTCAGTGTGAGCACCACTGTGGGAGCGCTGGGGCCAACGGCCTTTGTTTCCGAGCCTCAGTTAACCGTTACCGCGCTATACCCGGAAGATCGTCAGCTGAATGTGGATGCCTTCGCTGACACCGACCTCAGTCACCCGCTGCTGTTTTACTAGGTCGCCGCTGGCGATGGCGCTGCCTGACATCAGATGTCGTGGCTGGCTCTAGGGGGGCTGGGCATACTGCTGTCACAATTCTTTTTCGATATGAGGTACCGCCATGCCTGCTCCGCTGCTCAACGAACGCGATCTTGATTTTATGCTGTACGAATTTCTGGACAGCGAGAGCATGTGTGCGCGCGAGCGTTATCGAGATCACAATCGCGAAAGCTTTGACGCTGCCATTACCACCGCTAAACAGCTGGCTGAAAAATATTTCCTACCGATTCGCGGCAAGGTCGACCGCAATGAACCGCGTTTTGAAAATGGCCGTGTGGAAATGCTCCCCGAGATCAAACAGGCGGTCGATGCCGCGACTGAGGCAGGGTTTGTCTCGTCAACGGCTGATTACGAAGTGGGCGGCATGCAACTGCCCTTGCCCGTGGCCACGGTCGCCAATGCGTATCTTACTGCCGCAGGCAGCACGACCCTGGGGTACTTGAGCTTAACCACCGCTAACGCCAGTTTGATTGAAGCGCACGGCACGCCGGAGCAGATTGCCAAGTGGGCCGTGCCCCAGCGCAGTGGTCGCTTCGCCGGCACCATGGCGATGACGGAGCCGGGAGCGGGCTCCGGCCTGGCTGACCTGATCACCAGTGCTGAGCGTGCAGAGGACGGCAGTTACCGCATTACCGGGAATAAGATCTATATCTCTGGCGGCGATCACGAGCTTAATGAAAATATTGTGCACTTGGTGTTGGCCAGGGTGAAGGGAGCGCCAAAGGGGACCAAAGGCATCTCACTGTTCATTGTGCCTAAGTTTCTGGTTAACGACGATGGCAGCCTGGGTGAGCAGAACGATGTAGCCTTGGCGGGGCTGTTCCACAAAATGGGTGGTCGTGGGCAAACCTCCACATCGCTTAACTTTGGTGAGCGTGGCGGCGCCGTTGGCTATTTGGTCGGTGAAGAAAATCGCGGCCTGAGCTATATGTTCCACATGATGAACGAAGCGCGCATTATGGTCGGCACGGGTGCGGCAACCATCGCGCTAACCGGCTTTCAATACTCACTAAACTATGCCCGCGAGCGCCCGCAGGGCCGCTTGCCATCATGTAAAGACCCGCTGTCACCGCCGGTTAATATTATTGAACACGCCGACGTACGCCGCATGTTATTGGCCCAGAAGGCCTATGCCGAAGGCGCGTTTGCTCTCTGTTTGTTTGGCGCACAGCTGGCCGACGACCAGCACACGGCGCCAACAGAAGAGCAGCGCAGTCAGGCTAAATTATTACTCGATTTCTTGATCCCCATGATCAAAACCTGGCCGTCTGAGTACGGCCCTCAGGCCAATAGCTTGGCCATTCAGGTACTTGGTGGCGCGGGCTATATCAATGAACATCCGGTTGAAATGTTTTACCGAGACAATCGCCTGAACCCCATTCACGAGGGGACTACCGGCATTCAGTCCCTCGACTTGCTGGCGCGGAAGGTGCCCATGCAGGGCATGGCTGGCTATCACTATTGTCTGGCGTTAATGCGCGAAACGGTCGCGCAGGCCGGCGCTGTCGCCGGTTTGGAAAAGCAGGCGGAACAGCTGGAGACCGCGATTAAACAGCTGACTGATACCACCGAGACCCTGTTGGCAGCCATGGCTGACACCGACATAGACAAGGTATTGGCGAACTCGGTTATGTACCTGGAGCTGTTTGGCCATGTGGTTGTGGCCTGGCTGTGGCTGAAGCAGGGGCTTGTTGCTCATCAAGCACTTGCGCAAAGTCAGCATGGTGACGAGCAGAATTTTTATCGTGGTAAGTTACAGGCGATGCGCTACTTCTTTTCGGTGGAGTTGCCGCACACTGAGCGCTGGTCTGCCTTGCTTATGCAAGGTGAAGACAGTGCCTATGCTATGCGTGATGATTGGTTTTAACAGGCCTAAATAAGGATAAAGAAAATGGCGACAACAGTAGATAGAACGAAAGTGATGGAATACGTCGGCCGGGAGACACCGCCGACCCAGTGGCACACAGTGGATCAAGCGGCCATCAATGAATTTGCCGACTGTACGCTGGACCACCAGTTTATTCATGTTGATCCCGAGCGCGCGAAACAAACGCCCTTCGGTGGTACGGTTGCCCATGGCTTTTTAAGCTTGTCGATGCTGTCGCATTTCGCAGAAGAGTTTATGGTGATGATCGAGGGTGCCCATATGGGCTTGAATTACGGTTTTGATAAGGTTCGTTTTATCGCGCCTGTCGCCGTCGATAGCCGCATTCGCGCCCGCGCCAAGTTTATCGACATCACCGAAACCAAGCCGGGGCAGTTTCGCTTCGCCACCCAGGTGACAATAGAGATCGAGGGTCAGGATAAACCCGCTCTCATCGCAGAGTGGTTGACCATGCAATTAGTGGCGTAAACATAAAAGGAAATAAAAATGGATGTGAGATTTGATGGCCAGGTAGCCATTGTAACGGGCGCGGGAAATGGCTTGGGGCGTAGTCACGCTCTGGCATTGGCCGCGCGCGGAGCCAAGGTGGTGGTCAATGACCTGGGCGGCGCCCGCGACGGCAGCGGCGCGTCCTCTGAGGCGGCGCGGGAAGTGGTTGCGACCATAGAGGCCAATGGCGGCGAGGCGATGGCTCACGGCGCCAATGTTGCGGTAATGGCAGAAGTTGAGGATATGGTCCGCCAGGCAATGGACAAGTGGGGGCGCGTCGATATTCTGGTAAATAACGCCGGTATTTTGCGCGACAAAACCTTTGCCAAAATGTCGCTGGACGACTTTCGCCTGGTGATGGATGTGCACCTGATGGGCTCGGTGAATTGCACCAAGGCCGTGTGGGACATTATGCGCGAGCAGGAATATGGCCGCATCGTGATGACCACGTCGTCGTCGGGCATGTACGGTAACTTCGGCCAGAGTAATTACGGCGCCGCTAAGATGGCCGTGCTCGGTTTTATGAATACCCTGGGCCTTGAGGGTGCCAAGAAGAACGTGCGGGTCAATGCGCTGTCACCGACGGCGGCAACGCGCATGACCGAAGACTTGCTGCCGAAAGAAGTACTGGATCTACTCACGCCGGAATCGGTAACGGCGGGTGCGCTGGTGCTGTGCCATGAATCTGCACCGAATCGTCATATTCTTTGCGCCGGCGCGGGTGGTTATGCGAGCTCACGGATTTTTGAAACCGATGGTGTATTCTTGGGTGTTGAACAACAGACGCCTGAGGCGATCCTGGAAAACTGGGATGCCATTACCAGCGAAGCCGCGCAGCGGCCGCTAGAGGCGGGAAGTAAGCAGACTGAGAAATTCCTCGCCAAAGCCATGGCGGCGATGTCGGCGGAATAACCGGTCCTGGCTTTGTGGCATAAGTCTCAGCGAGAGGGGCGGTGCGACACAAACGGGCCGGCGGAGTATCCACCGGCCCGTTACTATCAGGGGTTTCGATGCCGGACTTAGCTATTGGTCACGTCGAGCTTATCTTCCACTTCGGAAACGTGGTCGAAGCTCTTGGCTATTTCAATGGCTAAGTCGTGTGCGGCCTCGTTTTTCACAGTGCCGCGCAGGGTCACTACACCGCGATGAGTGTCGACATTAATTTTGGTTGCCGCAATATCATCATTGGCGGCAAACTTCATATTGATGGCCGCGGTGGTGCTCAAGTCATTCCACTTGCGGGCAAAGTCATTGCTGGTTTTCTCCAGCTTGCTGCGATAGCTCCCTTCAACATGTAAGTTGTTTTCAACCGATGTAACGCCGTCTACATTGCTCGCGAGCTGGCCGGCCAGATCCTTTTCGATATCACTGCTCACAGTGCCTTCGAGAGTAACCTTGCCCTGGTCTACATCCGTGTCGATGTCAAAGTTATTGAGCTCGCCATTGAGCATAATTGCGGTTTCGACTTTCCCGTCGAGCCAGGCATCTTTGGTTTTGCCTTGCCAGCTGTCAGCCAGTACGGGAGTGCTTGCCAAAGCGCCCAAGGTGAGGCTGGTGATTAGCGTCTTCTTGATAGTCATATATTGACCTCCATTTCGGTTCTAATCAAATACGATGCATGCATCGTCACTGGGTGCGAGTCACGTGTAATGGACTCGGTTGTGCCGATTACGACACTTTTTTCTTTAATTCTTCAAATTGCTGTTTGGCTTCATCGCGGGCCAAACCGTAGCGTTCTTGCAACGCGCCGATAAGGCGTTCACTGCTGCCATCCACGCTCTCTAGTTCGTCGTCGCTTAATTCAGCCCACTTCTCTTTGATGCGACCTTTCAGTTGTTTCCATTTGCCTTCAGCGATATCTCGGTTCATAGCGTTCTCCTTATGTGGTCAAGGTGATGCAGTGAAGAGTTTTGGGCGAATTGCCCGGGGGATTTCTCCCGCTATGTGAGCGTCGCGGCGCTACATCTGGGGAGGTTTGCCGCGCAAGGCGCGCGCAAGAAGGGAGAGAAGCAATAATGCGATAAAGATAAAAAACAGAATTTTAGCGATTCCAGTCGCTGCACCCGCTACACCGCTAAAGCCCAAGGCGCCAGCGATCAGTGCGATAACGAGAAACATCAATGTCCAACCTAGCATACTGCCTCCATGTTGCTTCGTTACTGGATATGACAGCGCTAAGAAAAACAGTTCAATATTTTTTTATTAGTGCGCCTTATTGGCACTGAGCTTGCCGATGAAAAATTGAAACTGTGAATTTGCTTGCGACGTGAATATCGTCGTATTAAGTGCGTGAGGAAGGCCGCCATTCGCCGCCGCAGGCGCGCTATTTCGCGGCAGGGCATCGCTCTTCATTCCACGCACATTTGCACCATTTGCAAGGCGTAAAAAAACCGCATGGCCCGTGTATTGAGCAATGCGGTTTGGCGGTTTTACTACGCAGAGTTTGCGTGCTGCGTATCGCTACCTATTTTAGACGTGGATACCTTTGAGTACCGCTGCCAAGGCGACTTGTTCTGAAGATGCCTCAGTCTTCACCTCTTCGCCTTCACCCTTTGCGGCGGCGGAGTCGGGGAAGGTGCGGAAGACGGTATTCATAATAATTTCCGTTGCCTTAGGCATCACCGCGTTGAGTACTTGCATGCTGATGCCCAAGCCGGTCGCAATACGCTTGGGACGCTTCACGATCGCTTCACAGATCATGTCCGCAGCTTCTTCTGGCGACAGTGTCGGCACAGCATTGTAGATCGACGTGGGCCCGATCATTGGGGTGCGTACCAGCGGCATATTGATCGTGGTGAAGGCAATGTTGCGGTCGGAGAATTCTGCCGCCGCGCTGCGAGACCATGCATCAAGGGCTGATTTAGACGCTGCATAGGCGGAGAAGCGGGGTGAGGTACCAACAATAACGGCAATCGACGAGATGTTAATCACATGCCCCGACTTGCGCTCTAGCATTGAAGGCGCGAGCCCCATCACCAGCCTAATCGCACCAAAATAGTTGAGCTGCATCGTGCGCTCAAAATCGTGGAAGCGATCAAAGGTCAGTTCGAGCGAGCGACGAATTGACCGGCCGGCATTATTCACCAGCACATCAACATGGCCGTGGTTTTTCAGCAGCGTAGCGACCAGTTCATCGCAGGACTCAAGGTCAGAAACATCGCATGTGTAGGCATAGCTGGTGCCGCCAAGCTCTTCAATTTCCTGTTGAGTCTCTTTGAGTTTTTCAACCGTTCGGGCGACCAATACAACCTCTGCGCCGGCTTCAGCCAGTTTGAGCGCACTGGCTTTACCAATGCCTGAGGATGCACCGGTAATGACGATGACCTTGCCCTCAACATTGCCGCGCAGGCTGCGGTCTTTAAATAGGTCAGGGTCGAGGTTGCGTTCCCAGTAGTCCCAAATCTTGTAGGCGTAATCTTCCAGCGCGGGTAATTCTATGCCGCTGCCACGCAGTGCTTTGACCGTTTCACGGTTATCAAAGCGCGTTGGCATATTCATGAACTGCAAGCCATCTTCGGGGATTTGATAGTCTGCCAGTATCGCGCTGGTGAGGCGTTTTACCGGCGGCATGTTTTTCACCAAACCGGTGATGGAAGAGGGAATAAAGGCGAACATCCGCGAGTCGATGCGCAGCGCCATTTTCGGTGCATGGGCAGCTTTCGAGAAGATGTTGAGTACTTCGCCAACTTTGTGTGCATCGGGGTTAACGAGGTGGAAGCAGCGTCCATCCAACTTGGGCTTGTGGGATATATGATCAATAGCATCGGCGACATAGTCCACCGGCACGATGTTCATCTGGCCGCCCTCAATGCCGATAATCGGGCACCATTGGGGGACGCGATAACGCAGCTTCTGAATGAGTTTGAAGAAATAATAGGGGCCGTCGACCTTATCCATCTCTCCGGTCTTGGAGTCGCCCACAACCATTGCCGGGCGGTAGATGCGATAGGGAATTTTGCATTCCTTGCGTACTAAGCCTTCAGAGACATGCTTGGTGCGGAAGTAGGCATGCTTAAGGCCTTCAGCCTCTTCGAACATGTCTTCGCGAAACACGCCGCGATATAAACCGGCTGCAGCGATGGAACTAGCAAGGTGGAAACAGCCGGCTTGCATGGCTTCTGCCGCGTCGATAGCGCTTTGGGTGCCGCGGATATTGGTGACTTCCTGGCTTTCGGCATCGGCTTTTAAATCGTAGATGGCTGCCAGGTGGTAGAAGTGTTTGATTTCACCTTTTAGCTTGGCCATTTCTTTGGCGCTGATGCCGAGTTTGTTTTTGGCGAGGTCGCCCCAAACCGGAACCAGACGATCTTTACTGAGGCCGGTTTTTTCCAGCAGGTCGAGATATTTTTGTTTAGAACTGCGGCGCACCAGAACATAAATAGTGCCCTTTCTGCGCGCAAGGCGTTCGATAAGGAATCGACCGATAAAGCCGGTGCCGCCAGTAACGAAGTAACTCATAGTGCCTCTCCAGATGTTTTAAAAATTCTCCACAGCGGTGGGCGGTTAAAACGGCCCGCCGCTGTTTTGCTTCCGTCAGTGAAAGCAGGGGGTTTTTCTGGTTGTTTTATTCGGCCGGTTTAGCCAGCCGCCTTGTTATTGTGTTCGAGTAACTGCGGTGATACTGCGTTTTCGAGATCTGCAAATGCCTCGTGTATATAGTCACTCAATACCTCGAGTTTGGGTAGGGCGGAGCTCGCTACCAAACCAAACTGCAAACGTCCATCATAACTATATAGTGTGATATTTAAGTGGCAACCCGGAGGCAGCGCACTGATTGGATACATCTCCTCCAGCCGCGCACCCTTCAGGTAGAGGGGTTTCACTGGCCCGGGCACATTGGACACCAGGGTATTACCCAGTGGTGGCAGCTTATCGTCGATGCCTAGCAGTTCAACAAGCTGCGCCAAACTGCCTAGTAATACGGTGTAGGCCATTACCGACGCCGGGGGAACGCCGTCGACCTGATAGCGAACATTGCGCAGGGTAAAGCCAATTTCCCTCAAGCGCTCATAGGGGTCGGTGGTTTTGTTGGCCAGTTCAACCAATACAATGCCGATTTTATTGCCCATGCTGTTATCGCCTTGGCGACGCAGATTTACCGGCATTTGAATGGTGATGGGTTCATCGATATCTGACTCGCAATCTTGCAGGTAGCGGTGCAAGGCGCCGTCGATACAGGTTAAAGCAATATGGTTCAGGGTGGAGCGGGTCAGGCTGCGCAGGTGGTTCACGCGCTCCATGGGCACTGCTGCGGTAGCCACCTGGCGGCCGGGAACAACCTGACCATTAAGGGGGGTGTTGGGGTTGGCCTGGTAGGGCACTGCCACGGCATTTTTAGTCAGCTTCATGGCTTCCAAGGCGAGCTGGGCGCTTAGCTTTGACAGGCCCAGCGCGGAGCGCAGGTAGTCGGTTGAGCGGCCGCCCAGCTTGCTCAACACCTTCATGATCGACACGCTGTCGGCGGCATTCTCTAAGCGCTTCTCTGGGATTACCGACCACATCGGCGTGGCTTTGCGCGCGCGTGAAGATTGACTCAGGCTCTTTGCGAGAATGGATGACATGGTCACGCCGTCTGCATAGGCGTGGTGTAGTTTGGTGTAGATGGCAAAGCGTTTATCGTCGATCCCCTGGATAACATGGATCTCCCACATCGGTTGATCGCGTTCCATCTTCGGGCTGTGAAGTTCACCGACCAGCTCGTAGAGTGCGTCGCGAAAATCGTCGCCCTCAAGTTGGTGGTAAAAAATATGGTCGTCGATATTGAAGTCGGGAGCGTCCGCCCAACTGGGCGTAGCGAATCGGCTGAATTTGACGATCTGATTAAATGGAGGGCGAATGTCGGCATTGGTGCCAACGTATTCACGCACTGCGGTTTCCACGAAGTCCTTGCCTGCTTTCGCGGGCTTGCGGAACATCATCATGCCACCGACGTGTTTGGGGCTGGCTTCGGTTTCGGTTAAGAAGAAAGCCAAGTCCATTAGAGAGAGTTTTGCCATAGCCGCCAATACTTCCTATTGTTGTCGTAAAACATTTGTACAGGCGAGTTAATACAACTTTATTTAAATCGCTCTGGTGTGGGCTCTAAGATTGAATACCAAAATAGTCTATGCCCTAATGGGCGATCTCGCTATTGCCGTGACTGCTCGAACCTCGTAAAAAAGGGTCAATGCTTACGCCTTACGCTAGCGCAGAATGTCGGCGCTGAACAGGGCGGCTAGTAGGATAATTATTCAATAATGGCCACAAAGACTATTTATGACATCACTTAAAGCGTTGGCCAAGCGCTTCTTTGTACTTCCTTATATTCTGCTCTGTGGGGCTGCATCGCTGCACAGTGCGTGGCAGTTGAGCGGCGGTTTTAGTCTGTCGTGGTTTGGTGCTTGGTTGGCCGTCACCCCGGTTCCGTTGTTCGTGGCACTGTTATACAGCGTAGCCTTTGTTCATGTCGGGCGCTTTATTGTTATCCAGCTAATTGCCGCGTTGCTGGGGGCAATGTTGGTGGTGGTCGAGATGGATATCGTGCCGACTATCTACGGTTTAAGTTTGGGGCTTGGCGGCGTTTTCCTCTACGTTTTCTGGTATTCCTATCTGGATCGGGATGACAATCCCGAGCTGATTGTCGGCCACACGCTACCCCATTTTGAGCTGCAAAATGAGCGCGGGGAGTGCGTCGGTTCTGAGCAGTTTCAAGGCAGGAAAACCGCCTTTTTATTTTTTCGGGGTAGTTGGTGTCCGCTGTGCCGGAGCCAATTACACGAGTTTATGGGCTATTGCCGCGAGTTCCTGGGGCACGGTATTCGCCTGGTATTGGTGAGCCCTCAAACCGTTGCGGAGAGTCGCAAACTGGCTGGCGACCTGCCTGATGGTGTCGAGGTGTATAGCGACCCCTCATTGAATGCGGCGAAGGCGCTGCATATTGTCCATGCGGCAGGCATGCCATTTGGCGTGCCCTTGGGTAGTCGCGATACGGTGCTGCCTACCCTGCTGGTGGTTGATGAAAGCGGTGTTATCCGCTACGCCGACCTGCCAGAGAATTTTCGTATCGGCCCGCAGCCAAAGCGTCTGCTGTCGGCCCTGGAGGAACATTGGTTGTGAGCGACAAGGAAGCGATTCGTCTGGCGGCAACAGCGGTGGTGTTGCGGGACACACCCTCTGGTCTTGAAGTGTTATTGCTGCGGCGGCACGAGCAGTTAAAAGTGGGAGGCGGACACTGGGTGTTTCCCGGTGGCACCGTGGACCCTGATGATGTTGCCGACGCCCAGGGCGATCGCATGCAGGCATTTCGCTTGGCAGCGGTAAGGGAAACCGAAGAAGAAGCGGCGATCAATCTGGCGCCGGAAGCACTGCAACATATCTCTTACTGGACAACGCCCGCACATATGGGGCGGCGCTTCGAGACGGCGTTTTTCCTCGCTGACGGCCAGGGGATGGAGGTAGAAGTGGACGGCGAGGAAATGGATGCCCATCAGTGGGGCGCCGCGGAAGATTTTGTGCAGGCGCATTGCTCCGGTGAGTTGGCCCTGTTACCGCCGACTTTGGTGACCCTGTCGGAACTGTCACAGTGCTCAACTGTCGCGCAGGCAAAGGCGTTTTATGCCGCGCGTGAGGTTCCCGATATTCACCCCAAAGTGACCGACCATCAGGGCGTGGTATGCATGCTCTACGGCGGCGACGCGGGGTATTGCCAGATGGACCCGGACGCGGCAGGTTCTCGCAACCGCTGCTATTTAGACAAAGGGGTTTGGCGCTACGAGTTTTTGGCTTCTTAGGCGAGCTGCACTGCACGACGCAAAAGAATTATTGCCATAGCGAGGGGTTTTGACGCAGCCGGTGTTTAATCAATAACGGCCGTTAAAACCCTTTTTCGTTTATGGAGTCACGACAATGAAAACGTCTAGCAAAATTTTGGCAGTATTGGCGATGGGTGCCGCAATGAGTGCTCAGGCAAAGCCGCCCGGCGGCTGCGAGCGCGGTGGAGAAGGCGGTCATAGCGTTGCTGATATGGTCGCAAAACGCAGTGCCCACTTTATGGCGATGGACCTGAACGGCAACGGCGAAGTTACCCGTGAAGAGATTGCAGAGTACCGCGCGAAAATGCGCGAGCAACGCACAGGGTCTCGGGCCGACCGCTTTGAACGGGCTGATACCGACAAAAACGGTAGCGTGTCTGCGGCAGAGGCGCGTGCAGCGGCTGAGGCCCAGTTAAGCAAGCTCGATAGCAATGGCGACGGCGAGTTGTCCCGCAAGGAAATGCGCAAAGGCTTTAAACACGGTAAACGCCAAGCCGGGCCGTGGGCAGACGATCAGTAATTGAGAGGTGATACCGGCGGTGGTTGATTGGCAACCAAGGCATGAAAGGTGGTGATGGTGTCTCGCGATGCCACGCTGCTTGCGCGAACGGCCGAGGGTGACGCCCAGGCCTTTCAGCAGCTTGTCGACCGCCACAGCAGCGCGGTACTCAATGTGATCTATCGCATTGTGTTGTCGCGCGCAGATGCTGAAGATCTTTGCCAGGAGGTATTTGTGCGCCTGTGGAAGCAGGCGCCAAGCTGGCAGGATGAGGCAAAACTGAGCACCTGGTTGTACCGGGTAGCGAGTAACTTGGCGATTAATCATAGTCAGCGTGTGCAGCAGCGTTTTGTTGTGGACGGCGAGCTAGCCGAACAGCTGGCCGACGCGTCAACGCCGCTGAACGACGAGCCGGGCGATTCGCCGGCATTGGCGGCGGCCTTGTCAGCGTTGCCTGAAGAGCAACGAGCGGCCATTGCCTTTCGCTACTATCGGGAAATGCCAGTGCGGGATATTGCCGACGTGCTCGGCAATAGTCCCAAGGCAGTGGAATCGTTACTGGGGCGTGCGCGAAGGCGACTGCGGCAACTTTTAGGAGAGAACAATGACTAGCTATTTTCGGGCTTTGCAATGTTACGGCGCAAACCTCCGGGAGTGGCCGGCACATTTATGGCCAATTGCCTTGCTGGGTATGTTGAGTCGGCGTGGCCGAGCAGCAAGGCGGAGCGCCCTCGCCGACGACGCAGCGTGGCGGCGACAGTTGCAGAGCGATGGGCTGTCATTAGCGCCCAGCGCTGCTATGCAGCAGCGCTTATCTGCCATTCCCGGTGCACACCGCCAAGTGGCACCTCCCCAGCGCCCAGTGTTTTTGCCAGTAAGCATGGCGACGGCGGCGGCAATGGTGTTGGGTATTGCGATAGGGGCGACGGATTTAACATCGTCATCCAGTGTATTTAGCGACGACTACCAAGCCTTTGCCAGCTTGGATATTGCGGGTAGCAACGACGTTGCAGACTGGTTGGAGGGAGAGTGATGACAAAGCGTAAAGGCCTGTTAATTGCGCTGGTGAGTTCGTTGGTGATCAATGCTCTGCTGATTGGTTCGTGGGTGGGGCATAGGTTGCACGGCGACCCGCTCATGCATTCGATGAGCCGACATATTTTGAAGCGCCCACCGGAGACACTGAGCGAACAGGCACGAGAGGTGCTCAAGGCGGAGCGAGGCGCTATGCGCAAGGCCTATCGCAATCTGCGTGAAAAACGCCGTGGCGTTGCGGCACTGCTGTCTGAGCAGCCGCTGGATACGGTGGCGCTGGCCGCCGCCTTGGCTGAGGTGCGTGAGGCCGATGTTGCCCTGAAGCGACTCAGCCACGAGGTGCTGTTGCAGGTATTGCCGCCAATGCCGCCAGAGGAACGTTTGGCGATGTTGCGCCCTCATAAGCGCAAAGGCGATCGGGCATGCCCGCCGCAGGAACATAGGACGCCGCCGCAGCCACCGGTTCAGTAAATGCCACTGTAGTGCAGTTGGCCGTTGTACCAGCGTTTTTTCCAGGCGCGAAACACCCGATCCGGATACCAGTTTTTTCCGAGGCTGCCGTTGTAGCGGGCCAGTGCGCGGCGCATATTGCCTTTTTCCCGCTTCAGATAAAACTGCAGAATTTGGCAGCCGTAGCGCAGGTTGGTGTCCATGTCGGTGAGGTTGTCGCTGGGGCGGCCAATTTCGTTTTTCCAGAAGGGCATCACCTGCATTAAGCCCTGCGCGCCGACACTGGAGATAGCAAAGCGGTCGAAGTAGCTTTCCACTTGAATGAGTGCCAGTACCAGCTCGGGAGGCAGGTCGGCGGACTTGGCCTCGCGGTGCACGCTGCGCAATAACGCCAAGCGTTGCTCCGGTTCACGGATAATGCTCGCCAGACGAGCCGACATATCAGTCAGCCAGACTTCGGCATCAAAGCGGTCTTGGAAGCTGTCGTCGCGGTGCAGCGCTTCTTTCAAATACGCGGTTAGCGCCGCGCGCTCTGCCGGATCCTGCGGCTGAGTCCAACCGGTGCCCGCTATCAGTAGCAGGCACCCGGCAAGGGCGAGCTTAGGCCAGGGCAACACGTTGCTGAATAACACGCATCAAGTCGTCGATAGCGATGTCTTCGTTGTCGCTAGCACGGCGGTGTTTGTATTCCAGCAGGCCTTTGTCCAGCCCGCGGTCGCCAATCACAATGCGGTGAGGAATCCCCATCAACTCCATGTCGGCGAACTTCACGCCTGGGCGTTCATTGCGGTCATCGAGTAACACATCATAGCCGGCGGCTTTCAATTGGCTGTAGAGCTGCTCTGCGGTGTCGCGCACGCGCTCAGACTTCTGCATATTGAGTGGCACCAGGGCAATTTGGTAGGGCGCGATTGCGTCCGGCCAGATAATGCCTTTGTCGTCATTGTTCTGCTCAATAGCTGAGGCGACCACACGGGTTACCCCAATACCGTAGCAGCCCATAATCATTACCTGTTCTTTGCCTTGCTCGTTCAGCACGGTGGCGTTCAGGGCTTCGGAATACTTGGTGCCGAGCTGGAAGATATGGCCGACTTCGATGCCGCGCTTGATCTGCAGCTGACCCTTGCCGTCCGGGCTGGGGTCGCCGCTGACAACGTCGCGCAGATCGGCAATTTCGCCCAGCTCGACATCGCGCTGCCAGTTGACGCCGCGCAGGTGCATACCGTCTTCGTTGGCGCCGCAGATAAAGTCGCTGCAATGCGCCGCGCTGCGATCCACAATGCAGCGCAGGTTCAGGCCCACGGGGCCGATAGAGCCGGGTGCACAATTGAGCGCCGCTTTGATGTCTTTCTCTTCAGCGAGGGTTAGCGGGCTGGCAATGCCGGGTAGTTTCTCTGCTTTGATTTCGTTGAGCTGGTGATCGCCCCGCACTACCAGGGCGATTAAGGCTTGCTTGCCATCTTCATCGGCCTCGCCGTATACCAGCAGCGTTTTTACTGTGCGCTCGGGCGCGCAATCGAAAAAGCGGCAAACGTCCTCGATGCTGCTCACCTCGGGGGTGGCCACTTTTTCCATGGCTTCGCTGGCAGCGGGGCGCTCGCCGGCGGGAGCCACGGCTTCTGCCATTTCGACATTGGCGGCGTAGTCAGAGCTGTCTGAAAAGGCAATGTCATCTTCGCCGGACTCTGCCAGCACGTGGAATTCATGGGAGGCGCTGCCGCCGATTGAGCCGGTATCGGCAATTACCGGACGGAAGTCCAAGCCCAGGCGCGTAAATATCTGCGTGTAGGCGGCGTGCATTGTCTCGTAGGTCGCCTGCAGTGACTCCTGGTCATTATGAAAGGAGTAGGCATCCTTCATAATAAATTCGCGTGAGCGCATAACGCCGAAGCGGGGCCGAATCTCATCGCGGAATTTGGTTTGTATCTGATAGAAATTGGCGGGCAGTTGTTTGTAGCTGCGAATTTCGTTGCGTATCAGGTCAGTAATTACTTCCTCATGGGTGGGGCCGAGGCAAAATTCGCGTTGGTGACGGTCATTAATACGCAGCAGTTCCGCGCCGTACTGCTCCCAGCGACCAGACTCTTCCCAGAGTTCGGCGGGCTGCACCACGGGCATTAGCACCTCTTGCGCGCCTGCATTGTCCATTTCTTCGCGAATAATACGCTCGACCTTGCGCAATACACGCAGGCCCAACGGCAGCCAGGTATAGAGGCCGGTCGCCAGCTTGCGTATCATGCCGGCCCGCAGCATTAGCTGGTGGCTAATAACCTCGGCATCGGCAGGGGTTTCCTTTACAGTGGCAATAAGTGTTTGGCTAGCGCGCATGGTGGGTATCTGGCCTTAAAGCTGCGAATGAAGTCGCCGCATTTTACGATTGATAGCCAGCCCGGTACAGGGTGGGCCGCGTTTAATGGAGAAAGTAGATGTTTGAATTGCACCCACAACTGGCTGCCGACTGCGCTGTCGTCGGCGATTTACCGCTCTGTCGTGTGCTGTTATTGAATGATAGCCAGTATCCGTGGCTGATTCTTGTGCCACGTCAGGCGGGCTTGAGAGAGCTTTTTGAACTCTCTGCCGAGCAGCGCACTCAGTACTGCCGTGAGTCCGACCTGGCTGCCGCCATTCTGACGCGTCAATTTAATGCCGAGAAATTGAATATTGCCGCCCTCGGCAATATGGTGCCGCAGCTGCACATTCATCATATCGCCCGCTTTACAGATGACCCTTGTTGGCCCAAACCGGTATGGGGGCAGCTGCCGCCGCAGGCGTACAGCGAGGCCGCGCTTGCCCAGCGTCTGAGTGAACTGCGTCAGGCTTTTGCCGCAGACCCTGAGTTTTCAGCGGCCTAATCGTTGCCATGGCAGCACGCTACGACGTCATAGTGGTAGGCGCAGGCATTGTCGGCGCGGCGAGTGCCTGGCAGATTCTTCGTCAGTGGCCAGCGTGTCGCTTGTTGATCATAGAAAAAGAATCTGCGCCGGCTCAGCATCAGTCCAGTCATAACAGTGGTGTGGTGCACGCCGGCGTCTATTACCCGGCGGGAAGCCTCAAGGCGCGCATGTGCCGAGAGGGCTTGCAGCAAACGCGGGATTTTTGTCAGCGTCACGCGCTGCCGTTTCGCCAGTGTGGCAAGTGGATTGTCGCCGCGACGCCTCAGCAAGTGCCCGGCCTTAGAGCGCTCGAAGCGCGGGCCAGGCAAAATGGTCTTGCGCCCACGTGGTTGAGTGACGGCGAGCTGCGCGAGCGCCAGCCAAGGCTCGCCGGCGTCGCGGCGCTGTCGGTGAAGGAGTCGGCCATTGTTGATTACGCCGCTATCTGTCGCCAGTTACTACACGACGTGCAGCGCGCAGGGGGAGAGCTGCGCTGCGCTTTGCCGGTGGATCGTATCGATGAGCGCACATCGGAGATCGTCGTGGGCAGCGGCGAGCAGACGTTTCACGCGCGACAGCTGCTTTGCTGCGCGGGATTAATGTCGGACCGCTTGGCGCGACTGCAGGGCATCGATTGTGATTTTCGCATTATTCCCTTTCGTGGCGAATTCTATCGTTTGGCGCCGCGCTGCGATGATTGGGTGCCCCACTTGGTTTATCCGGTGCCCGACCCCACGCTGCCTTTTTTGGGTGTGCATCTAACACCCAGGGTAGGTGGTGGCGTGCTGGCGGGCCCCAATGCGATACTCGCACTGGCGAGAGAGGGCTATCGCCGTCGGGACATCGATGCTGCCTCACTGCGAGGAATGGCATCGTTTCCGGGGTTTTGGCGCCTGTTGGCTAGTCACCCGCGCGCCGGTCTGCGCGAGCTGCATAATGCGTATTCGGCGCGCCATTACCTCAAAGGGCTGCAGCAATACTGTCCGGCGATTGAGTTACATGACCTGCTGCCTGCCCCTGCCGGGGTCAGGGCTCAAGCGGTTAGTCGACGCGGTGAGCTGCTCAATGACTTCCACTTTTTGCAGAGTGCTCGCAGTATTCATGTGGGCAATGCGCCGTCGCCCGCAGCGACGTCGGCCCTGCCAATCGGGGAGCATATCGCCGCCCAGGTGTTGGCTCGTCGATAAATTCCACGCAAAAAATAGGGGTTTTTGTGCGGATGTCGTATTTAAGCCTTGTTTTGCCGAGGCCAATCGACTATTAGTAGTGCGAGGCACGGCCTCGTTGTTGCGTGCAGGCTTCTTTGCGAAGCCCCGGGCAGCAGCGAAGCGGTATCGGCTCAGTGCCAACTTTTACCGAGCAATAATAAACTTTCCCTGAACAGGACTGATCCCTATGGCGACACGTAAAACTGCTCCGAAAAAGGCCGCTGCCAAAGCAAAACCGGCGGCGAAGGCTGCCCCCAAGCGCAAAATGACGGCACTCAGTGAGAAGATGACCAAAACCCAGATTCTCAACGAGATTGCCACCAACACCGAACTTAGCCGCAAACAAGTGGCCAGCGTGCTGGAAGAGCTCGAAGTGCTGATCGAACGCAGCATCAAAAAGCGCTCGTTGGGCGAATTTACCATTCCAGGCCTGATGAAAATTACCACCGTGAAAAAGCCTGCCACCAAAGCGCGCAAGGGTATCAACCCCTTTACCGGTGAAGAGACCACGTTTAAAGCCAAGCCCGCTAGTGTGGCGGTAAAAGTACGCCCACTGAAAAAGCTCAAAGACTTCGCCTCCTAAGCCCAGGCGTCAAAAGCCGCGCCGATACGTGCGATTCCGTCGTATCGGTGCGGCTTTTTTGTAGGTTTTTAACCCTTCTGCACTGATCGACATATTCCCGCTGTACTGCGTTTATCGCCGGCACTGCTTTGCGTTATAATCCCGCTCCTTTTTCTACCTGTGGTTGTGCCCGACGGTTTTTCCAGAAGGTCACGTTTTCATGATTTGTATTGGAGGGGATTCCAGTGCCCATTTATGAATATCAGTGTCAGGCCTGTCAGCACGAGCTGGAAGCCTTGCAAAAAATGAGTGATCCGGCGCTAGTTGAGTGTCCGCAGTGCCATGCCGACAAGCTGGTCAAGAAAATATCAGCGGCCGGTTTTCGCCTAAAAGGCAGTGGTTGGTATGAAACCGATTTCAAATCGGGTGGAAAGAAGAAAAATCTAGCTGGCGACGGCGGAGCCTCGTCGGGATCAGATAGCTAATTCAGGGGCCGCCAATTGCGGCCCATTTATGACTTTACAGAAGCAGGAAAGAATCAATGCGCAGCCATTTTTGCGGGAGCCTCGGAAGCGAGCACATCGATCAGGACGTCACGATCTGCGGTTGGGTGGATCGTCGCCGCGACCACGGTGGGGTTATCTTTCTGGATATGCGCGACCGTGAGGGCATAGTCCAGGTCGTGTTTGACCCCGATACCGAAGAGCATTTTGCTACCGCAGACCGGGTGCGCAGTGAGTACGTGCTAAAAATTCGCGGCCGAGTACGTGCTCGCGATGCAGCCACCGTTAACCCCAATATGAAGACCGGCGAGATCGAAGTGCTGGGTAAAGAGATCGAGATTCTCAATGAATCCGAGACGCCGCCATTTCAGCTCGACGATCACACCGAAGTTGGCGAAGATGTTCGCCTGCGCTACCGCTACCTTGACCTGCGTCGCCCGCAGATCGCCGATAAATTGCGTTTGCGCGCCAAGGTGACCTCGGTGTTGCGTCGCTACATGGACGAGCAGGGCTTCTTGGATATAGAAACGCCCATTCTGACCCGTGCGACTCCCGAGGGTGCGCGCGACTACCTGGTACCCAGCCGTACCCACGGTGGTAAATTCTTCGCGCTGCCTCAATCACCTCAGTTGTTTAAGCAGCTGCTGATGGTGTCTGGCTTCGACCGCTACTACCAGATTGCCAAGTGCTTCCGCGACGAAGACCTGCGCGCCGATCGCCAGCCTGAATTTACCCAGATCGATATCGAAACCTCCTTTATGGACGACAAGCAGATTATGGCTGTCGCCGAAGGCATGATTCGCGATCTGTTTAAGGAAGTGCTGGACCTGGATCTGGGCGACTTCCCGCACATGCCTTACGCCGAGGCAATGAACCGCTACGGTAGCGACAAGCCAGACCTGCGTATCCCGCTGGAGCTGGTTGACGTTGGCGATTTGATGGCCGAAGTCGAGTTCAAAGTATTCTCTGGCCCGGCAACCAACCCCAAAGGCCGCGTTGCTGCTCTGAAAGTGCCCGGCGGCAACGATAAGCTGAGCCGTAAACAAATTGATGAATACACCAAGTTTGTTGGTATCTACGGCGCGAAGGGCTTGGCGTATATCAAGGTCAACGACAAGTCCGACCTGGAAGGCGGCCTGCAGTCACCTATTGTTAAATTCCTCCCCGAGCCAGTGCGCGCGGCAATTTTGGAGCGTGTCGCTGCAGAAAATGGCGACTTGATCTTCTTCGGCGCCGACAGCGCCAAAGTCGTCAACGAAGCCCTGGGCGCATTGCGTTGCAAGCTGGGTGAAGACCTCGACCTCTACACCGCCGAGTGGGCGCCGCTGTGGGTGGTTGACTTCCCCATGTTCGAAGAAGATGACAAGGGCGGTTGGACCAGTCTCCACCACCCATTCACCGCACCTTCGTGCAGCCCGCAAGAGCTGGAAAATGCGCCCGGCGATGCCCTGTCTATTGCCTATGACATGGTGCTCAACGGCACCGAGCTGGGCGGCGGCTCGGTCCGTATTCACCGCTCAGACATGCAGGAAGCGGTATTCCGCGTACTGGGCATCAGCGACGAAGAAGCCAGCGAAAAATTTGGCTTCCTGCTCGACGCGCTGAAATACGGTGCGCCCCCGCACGGTGGTTTGGCCTTCGGTCTGGACCGCTTGGTAATGCTGATGAGCGACGCGAAGTCGATTCGCGACGTGATCGCCTTCCCTAAAACGCAAACAGCGGCCTGTGTGATGACCGACGCGCCCGGCGTGGTAGAAACCCGTCAACTCAGCGAGTTGAGCATTCGTCTGCGTAAAAACGAAGAGTAAGTAACACGGCGGCAGGGTAGGGCCGCCGAGTGAGGGAACTATGGCGGGTCACAGCAAATGGGCCAATATCAAACACCGCAAAGCGGCGCAGGACGCCAAACGCGGCAAGGTATTTACCAAGCTGATTCGCGAGTTAGTGGTTGCCGCCCGCGCGGGCGGCCCGCAGCCTGAAGACAATCCTCGACTGCGCGCAGCGGTCGACAAGGCGCTTGGCGCCAATATGAAGCGCGACACCATCGACAAAGCCATTGCGCGCGGCGCTGGCAATGCCGAGGGTGACAACTACGACGAAGTCACCTACGAAGGCTACGGCGTTGGTGGTGTTGCCGTGCTGGTGGAGTGCATGACTGACAACCGCAATCGCACGGTTGCGGATGTGCGCCATGCGTTTAGTAAGCGCGGTGGCAACCTCGGCACCGACGGCTCGGTCGCCTATTTGTTTAATCGCTTGGGGCAGATTCTCTACCCGCCCGGCGTTAATGAAGAACGGGTGATGGAGGTAGCGCTGGAGGCCGGTGCCGACGACGTGATTGATCATAACGATGGCAGCGTCGAAGTGCTTACCCCTTGGGAAGAGTTTCTGGCGGTAAAAGACGCGATGCAGGCGGCGGGTCTGGAGCACGAGTCGGCCGATGTCATCATGCAGCCTTCCACCTCCGTGACCTTGGACAGAGCCGGCGCTGAGAAGGTAATGGGCTTGGTGGACATGCTCGAAGACCTCGACGATGTGCAAAATGTCTATACCAATGCCGACATCCCCGATGCCGTGCTTGCCGAGCTGGAGTAGGCAAGTGTGATTGTCATTTCGCTGTGTGATCTGTGCATAATAGGCGCAGTTTCGAACAGTGATACGCTATGACAATTATTCTTGGCATCGACCCCGGTTCGCAGAAAACGGGCTTTGGTCTGATCTCGATTGAAGGCCGTCGTCACCGCTATGTCAGCAGTGGTGTCATTCGCTTGCCACAGGGCGCACTGCCCGAGCGTCTTAAAATTATCTACCGCAGCCTGTCGACCATTATCGACGAGTACCGTCCCGATGAAGCCGCGGTGGAAGAGGTGTTTATGTCCAAAAGTGCGGGCTCGGCACTTAAACTGGGACAGGCGCGCGGCGCCGCGGTGGTGGCCTGCGTGTCTGAAGATATCCCGGTTGCCGAATACACCGCGCGACAGATAAAAAAAGCAGTGGTGGGCACTGGCGCTGCGAATAAAGATCAGATCCAGCATATGGTGCAGGTCTTGCTCAAACTGCCGGCAGCGCCCCAGGAAGATGCCGCTGATGCGTTGGCCGCAGCCATTTGCCACGCCCATGCCCGCGAAGGCTTACACAGTATGTCAGAACCCCTTGCCGCGGCGCGCCTGCGTCGCGGTCGACTTAGCGCTAAGGTAAATTCATGATTGCTCGTTTGCGCGGTGTCCTGTTGGAAAAGCAGGCCCCGGAAATTGTAGTGGATATCAACGGCCTCGGTTACGAAGTCCTGGTGCCGATGACCACCCTTTATAACCTGCCGCCGCTGGGCGAAGAGGTGTCGCTCTACACTCAGTTTATTGTCCGCGAGGACGCCCAGTTACTCTTCGGTTTTAGTGACACCCGCTCGCGGCAGTTGTTTCGCGACCTGATAAAAGTGAACGGCGTCGGCCCCAAGCTTGCCTTGACGGTGATGTCGGGCATCGACAGCGACGATTTTGTACGCTGTGTGCAAGAGGGCGACACCGCATCGCTGGTCCGACTGCCCGGCGTGGGCAAGAAGACCGCGGAGCGGCTGATTATGGAAATGAAAGACCGCCTGGAAAGCTGGGCACCGGCTGCGGCGGCCTCGCCCGCGGTGGCTGCACAGCCCTCGGCGTCGGCGGTGTTGGCCGAGGCTGAAGCCGCTCTGGTAGCCTTGGGATACAAACCTCAGGAGGCCAGCAAGGCGATAAGCGCGCTGGATACTGAAGGGCAAACTAGCGAAGCGCTGATTCGCGCCGCATTGAAGAATATGGTCAGCTAATCACGCTGGAAAACACTATGATAGAAGTCGATCGCCTGATTGCCCCCGAGCCCGCCGAAAGTGCCGAGGAGCGCTTTGACCGCGCCATTCGCCCGAAAAGTCTCGAGGACTATATCGGCCAGCAAGCGGTTCGCGAGCAGATGGATATCTTCGTTAATGCCGCGCGCGGCCGCAGCGAGCCTCTTGATCACACTCTTATCTTTGGCCCGCCCGGGCTGGGTAAAACCACCTTGGCCAATATTCTGGCCAATGAAATGGGCGTGTCGCTGCGTACTACCTCAGGCCCGGTGCTGGAAAAGGCCGGCGACCTCGCGGCGTTGATGACCAATCTCGATGAGGGCGATGTGTTGTTCATCGACGAGATCCACCGCCTGAGCCCCCATATAGAAGAAATTCTCTATCCGGCGATGGAGGACTACCAGCTCGATATTATGATCGGTGAAGGCCCCGCGGCGCGATCGATCAAGCTCGATCTGCCGCCCTTTACCCTGGTGGGCGCAACGACCCGTGCGGGACTGCTGACATCACCGCTGCGCGATCGCTTTGGCATTGTTCAGCGCCTGGAGTTTTATGGCGTCAACGACCTGTCGACCATTGTTAGCCGCTCGGCAGCTATTCTCGGCATGACCATCGACGACGACGGCGCCAAAGAGATCGCCATGCGCTCGCGCGGCACACCGCGTATTGCCAACCGCCTGTTGCGGCGTGTTCGCGACTACGCGGAGGTCAAAGCCGATGGCAATGTCAGTGCCGACGTGGCCGACGCAGCGCTGAATATGCTCAATGTCGACAATCGCGGTTTCGACCACCTGGACCGCCGCCTGCTGCTGGCCATGATCGAAAAATTTGACGGCGGCCCCGTGGGCATTGAAAGCCTGGCTGCGGCTATTAGTGAGGAGCGCGGCACCATCGAGGATGTGCTCGAGCCCTACTTGATACAGCAGGGCTACATCATGCGCACACCGCGTGGTCGCGTGGTCACTAACCATGCTTATCAGCATTTTGGATTGAGCCGGCCGGACGAGGCCGACCAATGAGCGCGGAATTCTCGCTGCCACTGAGGGTCTACATCGAAGACACCGACGCCGGTGGCATTGTCTACTATGTCAACTATCTGAAGTACATGGAGCGGGCGCGAACCGAATATATGCGCGAGCGCGGCTTTGCGAAAGCCGCCATGGCCGATGATGGTTTGCTCATGGTGGTTCGCGATGTGCAGGCGCGTTACCACGCCTCGGCGAAGCTGGATGATGTGCTGCGCGTCACGGCAGAGATAAAATCTCTGCGCCCGACGGCACTAATGTTTGAACAGCATGTCTATCGCGACCAAGAGTTACTGTGCGAGGCAAGCATACAGATTGCTTGTGTCGACCCGCTAGTCGGGCGGGCAAGGCGATTGCCAAAGACTATTTATCAGGTATTGGCTGCCGAGGCCGAAACCGCTCAGTAACAAAAATTCGATTCAGAGGGGAGCTGCTGTGGAGCAAGACCTGTCCATTATTACGCTGATTAGTCAGGCCAGCCTGTTTGTGCAGGCGATCATGGCTATTTTGGTGCTGGCATCGCTGCTGTCGTGGTATGCAATTGCCCAGCGGGTGATGTATTTCTCCATGGCCGAGCGGGAAATGAAGCGCTTTGAGGCGCAGTTTTGGTCGGGGGGCGATTTGAACACCCTCTATCAAGAAGGCAGCAACAAGCAGGGCTTGGCAGTGGGCATGGAAAGCATCTTCCGCGCCGGCTTCAAAGAGTTCAGCCGCATGGCCCAGCGCAATATCGACTCCGACGCCGTGATGGAAGGCTGTCAGCGGGCGATGCGCGTTGCCATTTCGCGCGAAGAAGAACACATGGAAAAGAGCTTGCCCTTCCTGGCAACGGTCGGCTCCACCAGCCCATACATCGGCCTGCTTGGTACGGTGTGGGGCATCATGGGGTCTTTCCACGGTCTGGCGCAGGTGCAGCAAGCCACACTGGCGACGGTAGCGCCGGGTATTTCTGAGGCGCTAGTGGCAACGGCAATGGGTTTGATTGCCGCGATCCCAGCGGTGATGTCCTACAACCGTTTTTCCGCCAAGCTGGATTCGTATATGGGTAAATATGAAACCTTTGCCGACGAATTCTCCAGCCTGCTGCACCGCCAGGTTCACGTGCGCTAAGGGGCACAGACATGAGTCGTCGCAATAAACGCAAAGCCATGTCGGACATTAACGTCGTCCCCTATATCGACGTAATGCTGGTGCTGTTGATCGTCTTTATGGTGACCGCGCCGATGTTGGTTCAAGGGGTGCAGGTTGACTTACCCGAGGCCTCGACCGAGCCGGTACCGCCCACCGATGATGACCCGATCATCGTCTCGGTGGATAAAAACGGCCGCTACTATGTGAGCCTTGGC
>Ga0208468_1000031_pt1 | contig 58023 bp, 47 predicted proteins | sample DeeseametaMP0960_FD_184198 | JGI IMG/M metagenome (GOLD analysis project Ga0208468, IMG submission 184198) | Marine microbial communities from the Deep Indian Ocean - MP0960 (SPAdes) | ecosystem: Environmental > Aquatic > Marine > Oceanic | place: East of Madagascar, South Indian Ocean... | reverse complement strand
AGGTACGCCTGTAGTCAGCCAAATGGCTGCCTACAGGCTGAGATGAACTGAGGATTGCTGCGTTTTACGCCGTTGACGCGGAAATTTGGCGATATTTTATAAAAGGGAGAGGTTGTGCAGACCTTCCTTAATTCCCTCAAACTGCTCATCGGGGAAAATATCTTCCTTCTTCTGATACGAAGGCTCCCACGCCATATCGCGAGTGAGGTATTGATACTTATCTTTAAGGTTTAGCTTTTTATTTTTCGCTGCCATGATTCTTCTCCCGATTAATTCCACTGCAAGATAAAGTGGTCGTCATCTTCATCCACGCTGCCGCCGATACTGATCACATCCACCAGCATTTCCTGAACGTCCCAGTCGCGACCGATCTTCTCTTCCACGGTTTCGCGATTTATCACCAGGCGCTTTTCTGCCTGAATACGGATCATTGCAGGCTGGTGCTGCACCTCTGCATGTGGGTTGTCTTCAACAATGGCGTCGACCAGATAACGGGCGTTGTCATTGTCTTGAAAGGCGATAAATACCAACTGGCTCATGCGGAAACTCCCTGACTTTGCAGTCCAAATTTTTTAAGTCGTGCGGCGAGTTGCGCACGGGTTTCATCCAGGGCAGCGGTGCCCGGCGTAGCCTCAGCCAATGGCAGTAACGCCTGATAAGCGCGCGGCTCCCAACGATCAACCCAGCTTTGTAGTAGCTCAGTGTTTTGCTCATTTTCTGCGGTAACAGTCTTCATCATCGCGTTAGCCCAGCGCTGCGAATCCTTGAACCAGTCGCGCATAAACTCCGTTAGCATCGACACATCTTCGGCGCCGTGTTCGCCCAGCCATTGATCCATCTTGTCGTACACCAATGGGTACAGCAGTCCGTCGAGCAACACGTTCTGAACCAGTGTCAGCTCAAACCAGTCACTGATTACCAACGTGTCTTCCACCAACTGGCGCATCGGCTGCCACAGCGCATCGTCCATCCAGTAGGACTTGGATTCATCCAAGCCACGGCCGGTACTGCCGTCCATCAGCAGAGCAATACGCGACAGGTATTGGCCAATACCCAGGCGGTCCATCGCTTGATACATATGTAATTGCGCAACCGTGGTCGCCGTGGCATCGCCGGCGATCATGCTGTTATTCATATTGGCGCCAAGCTCAACGTGGCGAAGGGGAACGAGCAGACGAAGAATCTGCTTCTGGGTTGCTTCGGGAAGGCGTGCAAGCAAATCGCGCTTGTCACAGAAAGCGAAACTGCTCTCCGCGGCCTCCTGCATTTTTGCGCGATTGCCCACATAGGCGCCGTAGTAAAACTGGCGGGGGTCAGACACCGCGGACCAGTCGGCCATGCTTAGCGCCGTCCGCGCTGGATCGTTAAGCGTATTTTTATCGTCCCACAATGGGCGGTAGTGGAAGTTGGTTTTCGCCTCGATATCGTAACTGGCTTCCTGATATCGGGTTGCGGGTTTATCGCCAAAACGGCGGGCGATATGGGCATATGTCTGGCGAATCGGCTCCACCGAATGCGTCTTGATTTCTATACTCATGTTTAGTCCCGTTATTGGTTTTATGGTGTTAAGTCGGTTACAGGAAATTTGGCGTCGCCAATTAGTAGCGCTTGCCCTTTTCTCCGAAACGCCACTTGATCATGTCTTCATCAATCTGGCGGATCGTGTCGGAATCCATATGAACAACGTTGTTGCAGCGGCAGAATTCGTCGAAAGCCGCGCGCGGCAAAATTAATTCCACGAACAACTCGGGATGACCGATTGCAAAATCAAACTCAATGAATTTGTCAGAGGGATCACTTCTTACCCGGATATAGCGGGTCAGCTGATCGAAAGTAGGTTGACTGTTTGTGCTCATCGTCTGCCTCGTTGTATTTATTGGCGGCTGACGGGGTAAGAGCAACGGCTGTGCCACAAGCCTGACAAGTGCTCAAAAAAACTTTAAGCACTTGTTTTTAATGAAATTAATAAAAGCCAAGTACGGTATTAGCAACCGCCAGAGCAGAGGTCGCTTAACAGCGATTTTTATCAAATGATAAATTTTAATGAGGGGAATGAGCATTTGCTCACTTGCCTATTCTCCGCCACGAAAACAAGGAAATTTAATCATATGGTTGAATTTCTCTTAACATTCAGTGTTACATTGCCCGCAAGAGCGGTTTGTTAACGCAACAGCCAACCCTCCCCCAAAATTACAATAACGGGGTTCATGCATGACCATCAGTTACAAACCTCAGCTACGCGTTGAGGACTTTAAAGATCTCACTGAACAAATCCGTTTCCAAAGTGCGGAGGGTAAAATCTGGCTGAGCGAACAGCGCATGCTGCTGATGGATCTCAGCGCCCTGGCAGCCTTTCGCCGCGAGCTGGTCAATACAATGGGGATCGAGCGCGCTAAGGGTTTCTTTCTGCGCCTCGGCTATCAGTCGGGCCTGAGAGACTCTGAACTCGCACGCAAGCTGCGCCCCACCAGCAGCGAACTGGATATATTTCTGGCCGGCCCGCAGCTGCACAGCATCAAGGGCATGGTAAAAGCCATTCCGCTACAGATAGAAATTGACCAGGAAAACGGCGACTTCTACGGCGAAGTTGAGTGGGTGGACTCCTTCGAAGTGGAGATATGCCAAACCGAACTTGGCCAAATGGATGAGCCAGCGTGCTGGGCCTTGTTGGGCTATGCCTGTGCCTATACCTCATCGTTTATGGGGCGCGAAGTGATATTTCGCGAGGTCAGTTGTCGCGGCTGCGGCGACGAACGCTGCGTCATTGTCGGCAAACCCGCTGAGCAGTGGGACGATGCCGAAGAGTTTGCCGCCTACTTTAAAGCCGACCCCATTGTTGAAGAACTTTACAACCTGCAGGCACAGGTAAGTTCACTGCGCAGCAGTTTGGAAAAGCAGCAGGGGCAGTATTACGGCATCGGCCAAAGTCCGTCGTACAACAAAGTCTGCAAGATGATCGACAAGGCCGCTCAGGGTCGCGTATCGGTGCTGTTATTGGGAGAAACCGGTGTCGGCAAAGAAGTGATCGCCCGCAGTGTTCACCTGCGCAGCGAGCGCGCGGAAAAGCCGTTCGTTGCCGTCAACTGCGCCGCCATCCCACCCGACCTGATAGAAGCCGAACTCTTTGGCGTGGAAAAAGGTGCGTATACCGGCGCAAATCAATCGCGAGCCGGCCGCTTTGAGCGCGCCAACGGCGGCACCATATTCCTGGATGAAGTGGTCGAGCTCACCTCCCGCGCACAGGCCACCCTGCTGCGCGTGTTGCAAGAGGGCGAACTGGAACGCGTCGGTGATTCGCAAACCCGAAAGGTCGACGTACGCATTATTGCGGCAACCAACGAAAGTCTTGAACAGGCGGTTAGCGAGGGCCGCTTCCGCGCCGACCTGTTTTACCGACTCAATGTCTTTCCTGTAAAGATTCCGCCGCTGCGCGACCGCCTGGAAGACCTCCCCCTGTTGGTCGAGCATTTTCTAAACAAATTCCACTCGGAATACGACAAGCGCACCATGGGCTTGTCAGACAAAGCGCTGGAACTCTGCAAGCGCTACCCCTGGCCCGGCAATATCCGCGAGCTGGAAAACGTCATTGAGCGCGGCGTTATTCTCACCGATAACAACGAAACCATCAGCCAGGATTTCTTATTTGCTGCGCCCCCGCCGGATACCGGTGACGCCTCCAGCCATTGCCTGGACGACGGCGGCAATATCACCCAGTCGTCGGCCGTCACCGGTGACTGGTCAGACGACATCCTCACCCGGCAAATCAGCCTGGACGAGGTCGAATCAACGCTTATTCAGAAAGCCATGAAGCAAGCCAATAACAATGTCTCTGGCGCAGCCCGCCTGCTGGGACTCACTCGCCCCGCCCTCGCCTACCGCCTGAAAAAGCTGGGCCTGGACGGCTAAAACAACCACCTCTCTCGCCGCGCTAGCGGCGTGAGCGGGAACAATTAAGCATTTCAGCAATCGCTGGTTTTTCTTTCACCATATCGTTAAAAATCCCCCGCCCAGCACCCTGCCAGCGGCGGCAAAAACCCCCACCAAAAAACCATAAATATCCATATATATCATAACGTTAATAGATATTTTCGCGTCATGGCATAGCCATTGCTGATACCGCCTTGCCGATACTTTCAAATAACAACGACGGTAATCATTCATGACGCAGAATTGTGCGCGAGCTGTAAGCCCGCGATCTATCGTACCCACCTGTCTCGCACTAAGCGCCGCACTCCTTGCCGCCTGTGAGGCACCGCTGGAACTGGACGCTGTGAACGAGCATGCGCAGCAAGCCATACAGCGCACCGACTTTTACCAGGCCATGGCCGCCAACAGCGAGCGGACCCTGCTGGTGGGAAACCGCGGCACCTTGCTCGCCAGCGAGGATCACGGCCAACACTGGCAGCGCGAAGCGGTGAACACCAACGCCAGTTTCATCGACATTGCCAGCTGTCCGGACAATAGTTTTGTGGCGCTGACCTTTGACAACCACGTCTGGCACGGCACCGACCAAGGCTGGCAACAACACGCCTTACCCAGCAGCGAGCAGATGATGACCATCACCTGCAGTAGCGAGAATCACTGGTGGGTTGCCGGCAGCTTTACAACCTTCCAGCACTCGAGCGACCAGGGTTTAACGTGGCATACATCCAGTCTGGATGAAGACGCCATCGTCACCAACCTGCAATTTCTCGGTTCCGAACACGCTGTTGCCACCGCCGAATACGGCATGATCATCACCACTGCAGACAGCGGAAATAACTGGCAGGTATCGGGGTATTTACCTGATGAGTTCTACCCCCATGCCAGCTACTTCCGCTCTCCAAACGAAGGCTGGGTGGGCGGCCTAAACGGCTTCATCTACCACACCCGCGACGGTGGCGACTCCTGGCAGCGCCAGAGCACAGACACTCAAGCCCCGATTTTTAATTTTATACACCATCCGCAGGGACTGTTTGCAGTCGGGGATAACGCCACCGTACTCGCGCTCAACGGTCAGCAATGGTCATCACTGGAAACCCCGAGCATTCCTCTTTACTTGCGCGCTGTTGCCGCCGATGGGGACACGCTGGTGGCCGCCGGCGGCCGGGGCCTAATGCTTCGCATCGCGACATCACCATCCGCAACTAGCGCTACCAATAATAAGTAATCAAGGAACACTATCATGGTACTGCACCGATTTACGCACGCCCTGCACCTGCTGGAGCTGTGGATTTTCAATAACCCGCGCAAAGTGCTCGCGCTGATCGCATTGCTCACGGTGTTTTTTGCCCTGCGCATTCCCGGGCTAAAAATCTACACCGACTTTGCTGACCTGCTGCCGCAACAGCACCCTTACATACAACTGCACAACAGTATTAAGGACGATTTTGGCGGGGCGAATGTGCTTGTGGTTGGCATCGAATTCGACGACGGCGACCTCTTTACCAATGAGCGGCTCGCGCTGATCGACCGCGTCACCCAGGCGGTGGACAACCTGCCTGGCGTGAACCACAACCTGGTATCCAGCGTGACTCACCGCAACTCGCGCAAAATCTGGCTTACAGAAGTAGGCAGCATTAACTCCCAGCCGTATTTCGACGCCACAAAAGGCCCTTACAGCAGCGACCAATTAGCCAGCATGAGAGCCGATGTTAGCGCTAACCCGCGTGTATTTGGTCCGCTGGTTGCGCCCGATTTAAAGATGGCGCTGGTAAAAGCGCAGCTCATTGAAGGGCAACTCGACTACGAAAACACCTTCAAACAATTGCGCGAATTGCGCGATGAGGTGGCGGCTCAGGGCGTCACCCTCTACGCCACCGGACAACCCGTGCTTGTGGGCTGGGCCTACACCTACATGGACCAGATCCTGCAAATTTTTGCCTTCACGGTACTCACCATGCTGGCGCTGCTGATTTTTCACTTCCGCAAAGCCTATGGCGTGTTGATCCCGCTGGGTGGCGTGCTGATCTCGACGATCTGGGGTCTGGGCATTATCAGCCTGCTCGGCTACAACCTCGATCCGCTCGGCCTGGTGATCCCGTTTCTCATCGCCGCGCGGGCAATGAGCCACGGTGTGCAGCTTGTCGAACGCTACTACGCCGAGGCGGCAACGCTGGGCAACGGCTCGGCGGCAGCCAAAGCCACCTTCGACAGCTTGTTCCGCCCCGGCTCACTGGGTGTGGTCTCAGATGCCATCGGTCTGCTGTTAATTTCCGTGGGATCGATCCCCCTGAACACCCATCTTGGCATCTACGCCTCACTCTGGGCGATTACCGTGGTATTCAGTGTGTTGGTGGGCGTGCCCCTGCTGCTATCGATTCTACCCACACCGCGCGAACCGCGCCTGAAAGAAACCGTTTTACGCCATATCGGTGCGAGCAGCTCACGCATTGTGAGTCAGCCAGGAAACGCGACGAAGCTGCTATTTGTCGCCGCGGTCGCTGTTGTACTGGGCATGGCAGCCGCGTCCCAGGTTCAAATTGGCGACTCCGAACCGGGCTCGCCGATTCTCTACCCCGACCACGACTACAACGTTTCCTCTCGCGTGGTGAACGAGCGCTTCCCCGGTTCGGAAGAACTCTATGTCGTCGCCGAGACAGATAAAAAAGGGGGATTAAAACGCCCCGATGTTCTGAAGGCACTGGCTGACTTTCAAGCCCATATGCTCACTGACCCGGGCGTCGGCGGCGCGAAAGGCTTGCCCGATCTGATCAAGCAGGTGAATCGCCTGATGCATAACAACGACCCCCGTTGGTATCAGATCCCCCACGATGAACGCTACGTCGGCGGCTTGATGTTCACCTATATGGCCTCCAGCCCCATCCCCGGCGCACTGGACGAATTTAACAACACCGACGACCAAGTGGCGAACCTGGTCTTCTATTACAAGGACCGCCAGGGCGAGACCATACGTCGCGCCATTCATATGGCCAAGGAGTGGATCGCCCAGCACGGCAATGACGTCGAGGGCCTTACCATCAAACTCGCCGGGGGCACACTGGGCGTTGCCGCGGCCATGAATGAGTCGGCCTACCAGACCAACCTGATCGTACTGCCGCTGGTGTTCTTACTCATCTTTGCCTTTGTCACGCTGTTTTATACCTCCTGGCACGCCGGTGTGATGATGCTGCTGGCAATGTTATTTGCCACCACCCTCACCTACGCCTACATGGGATTGTCCGGGCTGAATATCGACATCAACACCGTGCCGGTAATCGCGGTGGGTATCGGCGTGGGCATCGACTACTCCATCTACATGATGGATAGAATCCGCGAGGAAATGGCCAAGTGCCAGAACCTGGCCCAGTCCGTACAGCGTGCAATCTCTACCACCGGCATGGCTATTAGCTTTACTGCACTAACCCTGATGGCAGGCATTGTCATGTGGGTGATCTTCTCCGACCTGCGCTTTCAATCGGACTCCGCGCTGCTGCTTTGCGTGATGATCGTCATTAACGGCATTACCGCCATGCTGCTTGTTCCCTCCTGGGTGCTGCGCTTTAAACCCCGCTTTATTACCGCCGTGTATGCCGACGAAGACGGTGTGCTCCACGCGGATTCAACAACCGCAACTTCTGTGGAAAACGCCCTCGGCGTTTCTCAAACCTAGTGGGTGCCGGGTGGTCGACACCCGGCACCTCTTTCGCTCTACAACGAGGATCTGCTATGAAAAAAACAATAAAAGGCCTGCGATTCTGGTGTGCTGCTCTCAGTGGCGCCGCCGGCATATCAATGGTGGGAGGCACTGTGCAAGCCGACGATAGTACGCATATCGCCGGCTTCTACGAGAACGCGACCTTTGTTCGCGACGGTGTGGGACTGTCGAAGTTTCGCAATACCGTACAACTGGAAGCAGAGAAGCTGTTTGGTGATGTTGGCAGCTTCAGCAATGTCAGCATCAACGCCACATTTCGCGGCAGCTACGATGGCGTCTACGACCTGAATGACGACGAATACGGCAAAAACGCGGGCGGCCCAATTCGTCTTCAGGATGCCGTGCGCGGCTACGTTGATCATGGCGACGGTCTCTCCACCTCGAATACGCCGCTTCCGCCGGGGGCAACGCTGGAGTTCGACAATAACCGCAACCCCAACGACGGCATGGTGGTACTCGGCGAGCACCTGCACAAGCAAAATGGGGGCGTCGCCTTTGGCGTTCCTGTTCGTCCCTGTGATGTAGATAGTCGCGGCTGTATTGATGACTACCTGGACAAAGACCGCGACGAGCTGCGCTACCAGGAATTCAACGATCGCTATGACTTTATTCGCGAACTCTACGTCGACTTTGACTTGAACTTCGACAATGGCGACATCCTCAGCACTCGCCTTGGTAAGCAGCAAGTCATCTGGGGAAGAACCGACTTATTTCGCGTGCTAGATGTTATCAATCCCGTTGATTACTCGCGCAATAATATCTACGACGAGCTGGAAGATATTCGCATCCCCATGTGGATATTAAAAACTGACTACCGCATGGGCCCAACCGAAATGTTCGACGGTTTCGCCTTTGACGACCTAAACGTTCAGTTGGTTTGGAACTTCGATAAGTTCCGCCCACACGATATTGGTCAGTGCGGCCAGCCCAACGTTATTCTCGATGCGGGCTGTTTCTTCCGCGGCATGAACAACCTTTGGGAAAATGGCGGCACCGTTGCCAACTTCGCTGGCGCTGATCCCAACGGCGGTGTTGCCACCGACTTCGGCCCCGGCCAGATCGGTATTCGCAAAGCCCACATGCCCAGCTGGAGCTTGTCCAACACCCAAGTCGGCCTGAAATTCGAAGGGGTGTACGGCGATTTGGGCTTCTCACTCAACGCCCTTAACTTCCGCTCACAGCTCCCCTCCCTGCGCGGCGGCATCCCCGCCGAAAACGGTTTCACCGGGCAGGTTGGCGTATGGCCATCATTGATCGCCTTCGATATTCACTTCCCCCGCGTCACGCTGTTGGGCGGCTCGCTGGACTATTACGCCCAGAGCATCGACACCGTGATCCGCGCCGAAGTGGCCCACACCAGCGGTGAAGAATTTGCCAATACACTGCGCAGCGAACTGTACTCAGAGTCAGATGTGCTGCGCTACGTACTGGGTGCGGATAAAAATATCTTCATTCCCTTCCTCAACGAGCGCCGAGCGTTTCTGTTCTCAGGGCAGATCTTTGGTCAGCACATCCTCGACCACGAGAGCGAGCATCGCCTGTATGGTGAAGCAGGTATTCCCGACTGGGAGCAAAACTGGACCGCAACACTGCTGATTAAAGGCTGGTGGATGAACGACCGCCTGAGCCCACAGATCATTGCGGCGCACGATATTCGCGCAGGCTCTTCCACCATTGCCCCCAGCATTGAGTGGTTGGTGAATGACCAACTCCGCCTCACTGCTGGCTTCAACGTGAAAGTTGGCGAAGGCGCTCAGAAGTTTGACGACTGCCGAACCTGTAACCCCTGGGCACCGTTTACAGAAGCCTATCCCGGCCAACCCGCGGGCGAGACGGCAGGCCTGGGTGGCTACGAGCCACTGGGGCGCTTCCGCGCTGGCCCAATCGGCATGGCCCAAGAAGAAGATGAATTCCAACTGACTGTTCGCTACAGCTTCTAATAATAGAGAGGACACACCATGTTTAACTATCAACGTTTAAAACGCACCGTGCTTGCCAGCTACGCGGCCTGCCTGCTGGCGGGCAACGCAATAGCCAATGATGCGCTGATCAACAACTCCTTCCACCCTTACAAGGAGTCACTGCCCAGCCACCCAGGCCTTAGCGCTGGCACTGTCATTAACAAGGACAATGTTGCCCAGTTTAAAGACCTGCTCGACCCCGCTTTTCTACATTTTGTCGAGCAAGGCTGGACAACCATAACCGTAGGCGAGACCACCTCCTTCGACCTGCATAGCAGCTATATTGACGCCACCCGCGCGTCACTCGGCAAGGTAACGCTCGGCGAGAAAGTGGGTGAAATCAGCGGCTGGCACGCCGGCCGCCCCTTCCCCGAGGAACCCAAGGCCGACGACCCACGCGCGGGTGAAAAGCTGGCGTGGAACTACAAATACGGCTACAACTGGGGCGACAGCGCCGCGATCTACCCCTTCTACTGGAAGTACCGCGATATGAATACCGCAGCGGTGGAGCGCACCATTAAATTCAATTTCCATTTCTTGAACTTTAAAGGTCGCGTTAACCAGCAACCCACCCCCGAAATTACGCCGAACCCGTCAGACCTGTTCCGCGCAATCTATGTGCAGGTGCTAGACCCCTACGATGTGCGCAACACGCAGTTGTTGATCCATCGCGCTGCCGACGATCTCAAGCGTGACAACTCGTGGTTGTACCTCGGCTTTCAGAGACGCGTTCGCCGCCTCGCTACCGGCCAGGTTACCGATGCCTTCCTCGGCTCCGACCTAATGATCGAAGACTTCGAAGGCTATAACGGGCGCATCTCCGACATGAACTGGAAGTACAAAGGCACCCGCTACATGTTAATGCCGTTCTACAACCACAATGCCCTGCAACTGGACAGTGAAACCCATAGCGATGATGACGGCTACCAAGTGGTCGCCTTCAGCGGCAAGGGCGGCTGTTTCCCGAACATCACCTGGCAGCTGCGCAAAGTGTACGAAGTGGAAGCCACCCCGGTCGACGAGGGGCACCCACTTTCGAAGCGTATTCACTTTATGGATGCACAAACCTTCACGATTCCGCGCACCGTGTCCTACGACCGCAAGGGCAGCCTGTGGAAGACCTTCACCATCGGCCAGGCCCACCCCGACCATCACCTGCCGCAAAACAAAGGCAGTGGCGTTTCGATCGACGACAGCTTCAGCATGATCGACGTGCAAGCCAGTCACTGCACCACCGGGCAATTCAAAGGCCAAGTGGATCCCTCGCTCTCACCCGCCAGCATGTTTAGCGTTCAACACCTGCGCGCTACCGGCAGCTAATGGCGTCCCTGTCGCTGCGCTTCGGGACGTTGCGCAGCGGCATTAGCGGGTCTGTCGTCGATAAGCCCTCTTATCGACCCCGCTGAGAGTCACCATGCTCTCGCTCCTTGGGGCTGCATTGCGCAGCCCCCTTTTTATCGACAACAACGAGGCCGTCAGAATGCCGCAAGAAACAACGACCGACCAAAGTCAGGCACTCACCGTGGTGATCTCCCGCCGCGTTAAACACGGCAAAGAACAGGAATTTGAAGCCCTCAGCAACGAAATGACCAGTCGCGCCAGCCACTTCCCCGGCTACCTGGGCGCCACCATGTTTCGCCCCGCTTCCGCCGACGATCCGGAATACCGCATCGTGTTCAAATTCAGCGATCCAGCCACTCTCTCCCACTGGGAGCAGTCCCCACGCAGGCTGGACCTGCTGCAGGAAATTGAACAGCTTCTCGTCACGCCGAGCGAACGGGAAATCACCGAGGGCATTGTTACTTGGTTTACCCTGCCGGGGCACAACCCCGTGCTGCCGCCACCGCGTTACAAGATGACCCTCGTCAGCTGGCTGACACTCTACCCCGCCGTCACCGCCATCTTCTTCCTGTTGGGCGACTGGCTCGCCACCCTGCCGCTCCCCCTGCGCACACTCATAGTCACCGCCACCGTAATGCTGCTGATGAGCTACGTGCTAATGCCCCGCATGACGCGCTGGTTCTCGCGCTGGCTTTACCCTAAATCGAACACCAATACCCGATGAAAGCGCGCACTCAACCTCAACAAGGCATGAAAAAGGCCGACCAACACCCCTCCACACCAATACAAGCTAACTTACTGTTTTCAAGGACTTGACTCACCGAATCGGAACAGGTTTAATACGCGCCTCTTGCGAAGTACATCAGTGACCTCGCCTATGCCCAGATAGCTCAGTCGGTAGAGCAGTGGATTGAAAATCCTCGTGTCGGTGGTTCGATTCCGCCTCTGGGCACCACTTAATTTCTTGATATTCCTAGACTTTTAAAAATTGCGATGTGGCAATGCCGCCGTTTTGGACCAATCCTGGACAAATGCGCGCCGCTCACACGCTAACTATGTTCCGCACTCTCCCACTGTCTTCTCGAAACCTTCCGACGGGAGAGACAGGCATTGAAATTTTTTGGCTCTATCGACAAACGGGGTTCTCGCTACCGAGCACGGGTGACGCAACAAGGGCAGCGAATCAGCAGAAGCTTTGATACCGAAGAAGCGGCCACACAGTGGCTAAATCAGCTTGCCAAAGCCGCCCGCACCCACCGCTTTGACGCCGCATTACGGGGCGCCACCATCACGGTTGGCGAACTGCTCGATGTCTTCATTGAGCAGAAAACCGAAGAGTGGAAACCCAATACTCGACGCACCACCACCTCAAAAATTCGCTCTTTGCAGGCACAGCACCCAGATTTGTTAGGCATTCCTGCGGACTCCTTCTGCACAAGCCACATTGCCGAGATGGTAAACCGGCTCCGCAAGGCACACCCACCCGTAGCAGCCGCCACGATCAAGCAAAATGTCGGCTTTATTCGCACTGCCTATAATCTGGCCAATGCACGACTGGGCTTCAATCTCGACAACCCCGTAAAACCCGGCTGCCTTCCCAAAGTAAACAACGCCCGAGACCGACGCCTACTCCCCAATGAGGAAGAAAAACTTCTGGAAGCCTGCGCTAAGTATGAAACAGACACTCGGTGCACAACCCCAATAGGCCTAATAGTACGATTTGCACTGGAAACCGCAATGCGGCAGGCGGAAATCGCCCAACTGCGCTGGCAAGATATATACAAAGACCCGCAACTGGGCGTCACGTTCGTCACGGTAGACCGCAAGTTCTCTAAGAACAATGATGCGCGGAAATTCCCCCTCTCGTACAACTTAGCGCAGGAGATTACGTCGCTGCGAAGCGAGAGCACAGAGGAAGGCTCCCGCGTGTTTGGCAGCAACGCACCTCAGATCCGGCAAGCATTTGAACGAAGTGCAGCGAGAGCCAATTTACAAGACCTTCGATTCCACGACCTGAGACACGAGGCAACCAGTCGATTATTCGAACGGCACCACCTTGAGCCCCATGAAGCCCAACTGATTACTGGCCATCGAACCATCGCCATGCTCAATCGATATACACACCTGAACGCACAGCACTTACTCGGCAAAATGAGGAATGTGTTGCCACCAGCATCGTAAATGCATACTCCAATATAGATAACCGGGCAGCCTGCATGGCTAAAAATAGGGGCGATGCAGCCCCCACCTCAGCAAGGCTAACGAGCCGCCCGGAAATTTCGAGCCTTTCTCGAAGCCGACGCTCTTTTTGGCATCGTTGATATCCAGGATTCAACGTCCGACCGCAACCAAACCCGACACCGGGGAGAAAGCTCCCGATACGGTGGAAACGCCCCCCCTCTCGCGATTCGATTGGTTAATGACTGAGGTGCTATTCCCAACAAGGCGGCTACTTCTTCTCGATTAAGAATTTCTCGTTCTGGCACTGTATACCTCCGGAAATGGAATTTCAGACATACAGTGGGAGATAGAGGAACAAACACAGTAAAAGAACGATAGTGATGCACGACATCAGAGCTATGTGTCAACTCTGAAGCACGACCTTCGGGTTATGAGAAATCCAACCAAGTCCTAAGCTACTGTTTTTAAGTTAAAAATATCCGAGGCGTCCGTTGTTCTGGGTATAGTTTGGCATAGCAGAGGACATGTGCCCCCACAAATCTCCCACTAGACCTCGCGAAGCAATACTCGTGGCTTTGGCGGACATGTCAATTTTGCGGCGATTATGACAGAGTATATTCACGAGCTACCCAACTGGCCCAACTTCAGCTTCGATGAAGGCTTCATCGCGGAGCGGCTACCCGCGGTGTTTCGCAAGCAGGGTCGCTTGCTCGTAAGAATGAATCTCTGGGCTTTGAGTTACAGCAAGAGGCCGAGCTCTACACACTGACTGAAGATGTACTACGCACCAGCGAAATTGAGGGCGAAATCCTCGACAAACAGCAGGTGCGCTCCCCTATTGCCCGGTATCTGGGAATGGATATTCCACCGCTGGTTAAAGCTGATCACGCCGTGGAAAGCGTGGTGAAAATGATACCGGAGCCACCAAGCACTTCGATAAGCCTCTTACCTGTGAGCGCCTGTGTTCCTGGGATGCAGCGCTGCTTTCCATTGGACGTAGCGGCATGCACAAAATCACCGTCGGTGACTGGCATCAGGCCGAAGGCGGCCCTATTCAAATCGTATCCGGTCCAATAGGCCGCAAATCCGTCCACTTTGAAGCGCCGGATGCTGGTTACCACAAGAAGTGGCGCGTTTCCACGAATGGTAAGAACCCCCTTTCAAGGGTGACCTCAATCTAAAGGCGGATATTGCCCACCTCTGGTTCGTCACGATTCGACCCTTTGAAGACGGCAATGGGCGAACAATAAGAGCGACGGCGGATATGCAACTGGCTCGAGCAGAGGGCAGCCCACACCGGTTCTACAGCATGTCCGCTGAAATACAGTGGCGGCATAAATCCTATTACGACATCCTGAAAAATCCCAGAAGGGCCGTCGAGATATCACGCCCTGGCGGTGTGGTTTCTGGAGGCCCTTGAGGCAGCCGTTGATGCTGCGGAGCAGCATCACAGGATAATGCTACACGGGATATTAATGACTTGATCGAAAAAGGCACGTTGAAAAAATTACCTAGTAGAGGCCGAAGCACCAACTATGCATTGGTCACTGCATAATTAGCTGAAACAAAGCAATGATCCTAATTCTTTGGTACTTTCTGGTATGCGCGCCAACTGGCAATTTTCAATGCCATTTTATAGCCTTAAAGATCTAAGCATACACTTATCGCTCACTTTTTAAGTAGTGATCTTCATAACTCAGGCGCAAATCCCGTTTCAGGATTTTTCCTGTCGCGTTATAGGGTAATGCATCTACAAAGATGACATCGTCAGGAATCCACCATTTAGCGACCTTACCGTCGAAATAGCCGATAAGTTCGTCTTTGCTAATTGTTGCCATCGAATGCTTGACGGCGATCAGCAAGGGGCGTTCGTCCCATTTTTCATGGTGTGCCGCAATGACGGCGGCTTCTTTTACACCGTCGTGACCAACGGCGATATTTTCCAGTTCGATTGAACTGATCCACTCACCGCCAGATTTGACGACATCTTTTTCCCGGTCGACAATGGTCATGTAGCCAAGCTCATCAATGCTGGCAACATCGCCGGTGTCGAACCAACCATCTTCCGTCAATGCGGATTCATCCGCTTTGTAATAGCGCTCAATCACCCAAGGGCCTTTGACCAGTAATCTTCCCACCGCGTTACCGTCCTGGGGGAGTTCCTCATTATCCGCGTTCACAATTTTTAGTTTGATCCCGAAGGAGGCTCGACCCTGCTTCTTTTGCAGTTGAAGCAATGCCGCCTTCTCCAGATGGGTATGGGTGATAGATGCGGTATTGATTGTACCCAGAGGGCTGAGTTCGGTCATTCCCCAGGCGTGGATGACACGTACGTCGTGGATATCTTCAAACTCACTGATCATACTCTCAGGCGCAGCGGAACCACCCACAACCACTTTTTTGAGGCTGGGCAGGGTGGTGTCATTGCTTTTCAAAAAGGCGAGCAGGCTAAACCAGATAGAGGGAACGCCTAGCATACAGTCCACTTCACAGCGTTTCGCTAACTCAGACAGCGATTGGCCATCCAGCGCGCTTCCGGGTAGTACCAGATGCGCACCGCACATCAACGCGGCATAGGGCGTACCCCAGGCGCTAACATGAAACATAGGGACGACTGGAAGGATGACACTGCTTTTGTCAAAATCGAAAATATCGGGGCGGCAGGCATTCATGGCGTGCAGAATCGTCGATGAGTGCGAATAGAGCGCGCCTTTTGGATTGCCGGTTGTGCCCGAGGTATAACAAAGTGCGGCGGCGGCTTGGTCATCAAAGCTCGGCCAGCCGTTCAGAGGTGTGGCCCCTTCAATGAGATCTTCATAATAGAGCGCACCTTCAAGTGCTTGCTCCGCCGAAGTAGGTCTTTCCGTCATGAGCACAATGGTAGGCTTTGATGTAAAGCTGGACTGGAGTTCGCGGACGATGTCGACAAAGCTTTCGTCGACAAAAATCATCTTGTCTTCAGCATGATTGACGATATAGCTAATTTGTTCGTGGAACAGTCTCGGGTTAATGGTGTGAGTAACGGCGCCTAAACCGGAAATAGCATAGTACAGCTCCAGGTGGCGGTGGTTGTTCCAGGCGATTGTTGCGATGCGGTCGCCGAGGGCTACGCCGAGTTGGTCCAGGGCGCTGGCGAGCTTTAAAACACGTTGGTAGAGTTCGCTGTAACTAAATTGCCGAATGCTGCCGTCGTTGTCGCGGCTGGTGATTTTAGAGTCAGGGTTGTGGCGTACGGTATATTCGAGAATATCTGAAATCAGTAGACCGTTGGTTTGCATATTCCCACAGAGCATTGTGATTTAAACCTTCTTGTTGTTTGAGTTCCTCGGCCCATTCCATTGGATAGGCCGAGGGTTGGATCAGGAAACGGCTTGAATAATCTTAGAAACCGCGTCGGCAGGGATGGGATAGAACATGGCGGCAGGGTCAGAAGCAATAGCAACCACGATTTCACCCTTCTTATCTTGGGTGGCATTCCAGCGCGAAAACTCAGTCGTACAACCAATATTGCGTTGAAAATCCTTTAGAAACCCAATGCAATTGTGGACCAGCTCCAGATCGTCACCTTCTTGTGGCAAATTCAGTGCTTTAGCCAGACGCCGGCCCTTCCCGCGATAAAAGTCCTGACAGGCTTCCATTACCACCGGCAGCAGTGCGGCGTTCGCATCACCGTGGGGAATGTGAAACATGCTGCCAAAGGCGTGGGCACAGTTGTGAACCGGGATGGCATTCAAGCTACCACCAAAGGCATCAATCGCCATACTGCTGGCCTGTAGCATATTGGATCGGGCGATAACGTCGTCGCCGCGTTCAATCACCTTTGGCAGGTTTTCGACGATTAACTGTGCGGCATGAAAGGCGTGGGCATCGGTCAAGGCATTGGAGGTGGGTGAAGCAATCGCTTCCAGAGCATGGGTCAATGCGTCCATACCGGTCGCTGCAGTGAGCGACGGCGGCAGGCCCAGGGTTAAATTTGCGTCTAGCACGGCCATGTCGGGTTCTAAAAATGGGGCAACGAGATTGGTTTTGATACCGAGCGATTCGTTATAAAACACCGCTACAGGGGACACTTCGGCGCCTGTGCCCGCCGTTGTTGGAACACCGATATGAGGAATGGCTGAATGTTGCGCCTTTGGCCATGACTCAAGTTTAATACCGCTCTGGAGCAGTTCGGTAATATCGGAGGCGCCGTGTTGCAGGGAATATTTAACGCCTTTGGAGGCGTCCAGTACGCTGCCGCCGCCGACCGCCAATATGGCGTCTGCACCCACTGAGCGCGCGAAGGCGGTCGCTTCGTTTACTGATTCGCATCCGGCATCCTGACTGATTTCAGTGTAAACACCGACTAATTTCGCCTTATTGCTGGCTCCATTCGCAAAAACCGAGATGACCTTGTCGACAATGCCGGCTTGTCTTAATCCCGTGTCGCTGTATAAGACAACGCGTTTTGCGCCCATGCCGTCAAATAAAGCTGGTAGCCGAATGATAGATCCCGCTGCACAGTGCAGAGCAGTGCGCATAGTGTATTGATAGTAATGTGATGATGACATCTTATTATCTCGCTAATTGTAAAAGTTGACCTGAGAGCGCCGATTAAAAGGAATGCACCAATTGATAGGTTGATTTCTTTCTAGGGTCGCGTTCGAAAGCTGTCGAAATCGCTTTGATTTCGGTGTACGAGTGCAGACTCAGTTCACTCATTTCTCGGCCATAGCCACTTTGCTTCATGCCACCAAATGGCGCGTCGGTGCGCATCATATGCCAGTCGTTAATCCACACCGATCCCGCCTCCAGACGTCGGGCGATGGCCTGGGCTTCAACAACATCTTCGGTCCAGATGCCGGCGGAAAGTCCATAAACAGAGTCGTTGGCGGTGTCTATTGCAGCATCAATGTCCCGGTATTTCAGCACCGAGAGTACCGGTCCAAAGATTTCTTCGCAGGCGTGCGTCATATCATTACGGCATTCGGTGATAATAGTCGGCGCAACGAAGTAGCCGTTTTCGCAGCCCGCTACGTGACGGCGTTCCCCTCCGCAGACTATCTTGGCACCTTGCTCTCTGGCCGAATCGATATAGGCTATGATTTTGTTAAATTGCTGTTCCGAAATAATGGGGCCCATTCCTGTGTTGGGGTCGAATGGGTTGCCGACCGCAATCTTCTCTGCAGCCTCTGTCATCTTCGCCACCAACTCGTCGTGAATGTCTTCGTGCACAATAAGACGGCTGGCTGATTCACAGGCTTGCCCCGCGTTCATCATAATGCCGAACAGTGCACCGTGGGCGACAAGTTCAAGATTGGCATCGGGCATCACTATCGCGGCACCTTTACCACCGAGTTCCAATGTGACGCGCTTCAGCGTTTCTGCGGCTGCTGTTTGTATTTGCTTGCCGGTTCGGGTTGACCCGGTAAATGAAATCTTGTTGACCTTGGGATGTCTTACCAGGGCGTCGCCAACTTTGACGCCAGTACCACTGACCAGATTAAGTACGCCAGGTGGGAGTAGGGTGTTAAATAGTTCGATAACTCGATAGGTAGAGGTTGGTGTAAGTTCAGATGCCTTAACAACAACCGTATTTCCGGCGGCTAATGCTGGGGCAATTTTCCAGGCAAGCAGGAGTAGGGGGAAATTCCAGGCTGTGATGACACCGCAGACGCCAACTGCTTCGCGAACCACCATAGTATTAACCTGCTCTGGAAGCAGTTTGGGCGCCAGGTTCTCGATAAATGGATAGTCTTTAATTGACTCTGCCAACGTAAAGAACAAGTCGGCAATGGCCAGCATATCCAGCCCCATTACTCTTTTTATGGTTCCCCCGGAAGCTTCAACTTCCAGTTGGGCCAATTCCTGTGCGTTGGCCAGCACGGTATTGCCCAATTGATAAAGTAGTTTTGAGCGTTGTTCTGGCGCCATAAACCGCCAATCTTTATTTTTAAATGCTGTGCTTGCTGCCTCTACAGCCAGATCGACATCGCGAGCGTCGCCGTCGGCAGTCAATGCAATAATTTTTCCCGTAGCGGGGCAAATCACATCAATGTAGGCATTTTCCTTCGGTGGTGTATCCTGCCCATTAATGATGTGGTTGTAACATGGCGGTTCGGCTATTGATACCATTTCACTTCCTTAATCGATTATTTTTTGATGGAAACAGACTTTAGCGTCATTGCTTCTGACGACAGCTTATTCTTTCGCTTGGATGGAACAAAAGTATTGGCAGTTGAGGACAACTTTTAGCGGTACGAGTCACGCGCGATACGATCAATCCAATCTATTTATATCTTTAACGTGCGCCGGCAACCATGTGTCCTCCAATGTCAACCAATTGTCCGAATGCGATAAGACAATCCCCAAAATTAGGTGCACCATTACTAAGAACGGCTCAACCAAGGGAATACAAGCCATCCGGAGGAAAATCCGCCCTTAATTATTTAATTAAAATATAAGTAGTATTTTTTGAATTTTTGACACTAATAATGTGTATTATAATTTTTACCGAGAATGCTCAGCTATACCATATAAAATTATAATGAATCCAATAAAATATTCGAGAATGAGGCCAGTCGTTAATTTCCGGTTGTCCATTATGATTGCTGAACTAATCACAACACAGGGAGCACTGCCGAAGGCAGGCATTGTAAAATCAAGAGATTTCGTAACCTCCTTAGAATTTGCATGCCGGCAATAAGGGTGCCAAGATCGAGAAACTTAGTTGACAGAAAAAACACCCTTCGCAAAGCATTGTAAATTCTGATTTTTGGCGATGAGAAGAAGAGGAGTGAGAAAAAATCTGCAAAACACAGATAACTAAAAAACTATGGTGAACGACCGAAACTACTTAAAACCTTATTAAGGCATAAAATTCGCAATATCGGGAAAGAATCCTTTTGTTGTGAGATCGATTACTATATTTTAATTAATTGTTGCAATGATATTGCATGATGCTTCACCGTCCCACCCAGCTTGCGCGATAATTTATCGCGCTTTTTTTAAGATAAATTATTGAGGGCCTTTTCTTTTGCAATTAGAGCTGATTTTTCTCGCGAAACTGACTGGGAGTGATACTTTTCCAGCGCTTGAATGCTCGCCGAAAGCTAGCGCTGTCGTGATAGCCAATAATTTGCGCGATAACTTCTACTGATAGCTGAGTTTGGCTAAGATACTCACAAGCGAGAGTTGCCAGGACCTTGTCACGTATTTCGCGGAAACAACTGTTTTCATCATTAAGCCTTCTAGCCAAAGTCCGCTTATTCATTAACAGCAGTGATGCCACTTCTTCTTCTGTGCTATGTATAGACCCTCGTGAAAAAATGATGCTCTCAACTTGATTAACCACCCCTCCCCCCAGCTGCCTTAAACGCTTTTTGCATTGCTGCAAGGCGATTCGATAATTTTCCTGATCGGCGTTTGCATTACGCTTCTCGCAAAGCTCGATTGGTATGAATAGTACAGATTGTGATTTTGAAAACGAATACTTAAAGTCGATATAGCGCCCATAGATTCCAGAATAATGTGGCTGAGAGTATTTGTATTCAATTAGTAATTCTGCGGGCGTATATCCTAGAACAAAATTGACGATCGAAACCAGCGTGGCACTAAATGCCTCGATAAAAAAGCGGTATATTTTTTCATTTGTTTTTATATCAAGAATAAGATGACACTCTAGGTATCTCTCAGATTTTTTCGTCGTTAAATGGGTGAGAATAATTCGTGTTGGCAGATAGTTGCAGAAAGCTTTTATTGCATCCATTAACGTCGGACTGCTGTAGGCGAGCAAACCCAGTGGTCCGTGACTAAAAGGGGTGATTTTATGTCCGACCTGTAGCCCCAGCCCCCTGTCCCCATAGATTTCCAATGCATTTTCAATAATGTTTAGTTGTTGAGTTGGCGTTAGCAGGGTGTTTGGATCCATAAATTCACGCGGCTTGAGATTAGTGCCCTTAAGGAATGGCCCTAAGGCGTCTTCGCTAAGATTCAGTTCTCTCGCGATAACTTTTGAATAGCTTGTGGAAATCGTTGCCCTGTTGTTTATCATACTTTAATTCATATTGTTGATATTAAAACTGCTGCAATTAATTACTAATTATTATACATAATATTACCCCATTTGTCTTAAATTGCCCCCCCTTTGTCAGATAATAACCTGTAACATTTTTAAATCGCTGCCATTATAAAAATGTGTTTAGAGGAGATAGCGAGTAATGGTCAAAATAAGATTTATTGAACACACCGGCGTTGAGCACAACGTTGATGCTCTAGAAGGTGAAAACCTGATGTCTGCCGCAATTAATAATCTGGTCCCAGGAATCGATGCCGATTGTGGCGGAAATTGTGCATGTGGAACCTGCCACATAGTTATTGAGAAAGAATGGCTGGGTAGCTCCGGAGAAATTGGCAGCGATGAGCAATCATTGTTGACCATGACGCCGGAAATATCCGAGGGTTCTAGATTAGCTTGCCAGGTTGTCGTAACTCCCGCTCTTGAAGGTGCTGTAGTTAGACTTCCCGAATTTCAAATGTAATTAAATAGAGGCCTTTATCATGAATATGGAAAGTACTACAAAAATGGTTTCTGATCCCTATGCAGTTGACATCGATTCACTGGATTTCAGTGACGGACGACTTTTTGAGACTGGCTTATGGAACTCCTATTTTGAACGACTTCGCAATGAGGACCCTGTCCACTATCAGGCAGATAGCCCATTTGGGCCATTTTGGTCGATAACCCGGTTCGATGACATTATGTTTGTCGACAAACACCACGAGTTATTTTCCTCTGAGCCCGCCATCGTTATTGGTGATATGGGCGAGGAAATCCCCCTTGAGATGTTTATCGCCATGGATCCACCTCGGCATGATGAGCAGCGCCAGGCCGTACAGCCGGTCGTTGCCCCCAAAAATCTAGCTGCAATGGAATCTTTAATCAGGGAGCGTGTGGCCAAGATTCTTGATGGACTACCAGTTGGTGAAGCATTCGACTGGGTGGACCGGGTATCGATTGAACTTACCTCGCAAATGCTGGCTACATTGTTCAATTTCCCCTTCGATGACAGGCGGAAGTTGACCTATTGGTCTGATATGGCAGCTGGAACGCCCGAGATTACCGGTGGCGACGTAACAAACGAAGAGCGTATGGTTGCACTTCAGGACTGCCTGAGAACTTTTAACCAGCTTTGGCAGCAACGGCAAAGCGAGTTGGAAATTGGAGAAGCGGAAAGCTTTGACCTGATTTCATTACTCCTCTCCAGTGATAAAACCGACAATATGATTGAACGGCCCATGGAGTTTTTGGGCAATATTCTCCTTTTGATTGTCGGTGGAAATGACACTACGCGCAATAGCCTCACCGGCGGGCTGTACGCGTTGAATAAATTCCCTGCCGAATTTGAAAAATTGAAAGCGAATCCCGCGCTGATTCCTAACATGGTACCGGAAATCATTCGTTGGCAGACTCCACTGGCACATATGCGTCGTATCGCGACTCAGGACGTTGCGCTTGGCGGTAAGACGATCAAGGCAGGCGACAAAGTAGTTATGTGGTATGTTTCTGGTAATCGCGACGAGTCGGTTATTGATCATGCAGACGATTTTATCATCGACCGAGAAAATGCGCGCCAGCACCTTTCTTTTGGTTTTGGCTTGCACCGGTGCATGGGCAACCGCCTCGCTGAAATGCAGTTAAAGATCGTTTGGGAAGAAATTCTGAAGCGCTTTTCAAACATTGAAGTGATTGGGGAGCCCACCCTGGTTAGATCAAATTTCGTCAAAGGATATAGTTCCATGACGGTAAAAATTAGCCGATGAAGAAAATCTCGGCAACATCCTTTAAAAATGGACTTGTTTGCACATCAAATCAGGCTTAATTTGTATAATTCACCGAGATCGTTTCAACCTGGCCAACTCCAGATCTAGTTTGCAGTTGGCCTCTTGTAAACGTTCATTTGATGCCCTTCTTCGGTATAAATCCGATAAATACGCTTCCTATTAACAACAAGCCCTTCTGTTTTTAGAAGACCGTGCAGCAAAAAATAACCGTAGGCAGACTGCTCAACCGCCAATGTTTTCAATCGCGCCCTCAAGGCTTCGTCATTACTTGGCCTTGCTTGGTAGCGATACGCCGTGCGACTGATGCCCGCTAACTTACAGGCGGCTCGTTCACTGATGCTATGCTGGGCAATCATGTGCTTCGCCGCCTGTTTGCGATCGGCGGGCCTCACCACTTTTTTGAAAGTACGTCCTTCATCGCTTCAACCTCAAGGAGCTTGGCAGCCAATAGCTTCTTGAGTTTATTGTTCTCGGCTTCCAGTTCTCGAAGCCGCTTAGCTTCGTTTACCTCCATGCTTGCAAACGTGCTCCGCCAGCTGTAAAAGGTACCGCTTGAGATACCCAGGTTACGACAGATCTCGTCTACCTTAGCGCCGGCCTCATGTTCTTTGATGGCCTTGTTGATTTGTTCGTCGCTGTATCGCTTCTTCATGCTGAGATATCCATCCCGTTAGGTTAACCGGAAATCTCATCTTGGTCATGGCTCTAAAATCGGGGGAAAGGTCATAATCATGTGTCCGGTTTCCAATTCGACTCGGGCTTAGAGGAAAGCCAGGTTGCGTCCTATCCAAGGCCTGAATTTGTGTCTTCTCTTCAACGCTCATAACGACAGCATTGTCCGGCGGATTCATGTACAGCCCAACAATGTCGATCACCTTATCAGAGAACTTAGGGTCATTACTGATCTTGAATGTCTTTAGCCGATGAGGACGCAAATCAGCCGCTTCCCATATCTGGCGGACCTGCCATGGCGTCACTTCAGCGTACTTAGCCATCAGCTCAATACTCCAGTGCGTCGCTTCTTGCGGTATCCGCTTTGTCGTTAGAAACAGAACCCGGTCTACGGCCTTCTTATCAATGACGGTAGGTCTTCCGCTGCGAGCGCGTTGTTGTAGCCCTTCAACGCCTTCTTCTTCGAAGCGATTGCGCCAGCGGTGAACCGTCTTTGCCGAGGTCCGCTGTGCGGCGGCAACCTCTGTGGGAGTCATACCTTCGCTGAGCTGAAGAATAATCTTCGATCGCATGATCTGACCGTGCGGCAAAGTCGTTGACCGGCACCATTCGTTAAGAGTGGCTGCGGCATCGTCAGAAACGCGTAGAGATTTGGGAGTACGCATAGGAAAAACACTATACACCTCCTCGTCTTTACGTTACTTTATTTTCCGCTTGAACCACTAGCTATCTACGATATTAAACACACCCGGACTAAACCGCGCCATCCACAGACGAAGGTATTTGTGAGCGCCTTTATAGGAGGATACTACAGGAATTTTATCAACTCGCTCTTCACCCAAAGAGCTCCGGACTGATTTGGAAAACTGGCTGGACTACTGCGACAATCAAGAAACCCCTCAGGGCAAGAAGTGCTGCGACAGAACACCGCTGAAAACCCTGTTCGATGGTAAACGAATTTGGAAGGAAAAGTTCGCAAACTGAGTCTGACCTGACAGACGCCCGATAATAAACCGGTATCTGTCAGGTCAAGTCTGAACTACTACGCCTGAGCCGCTTCAGCTCAAGTTATTTTTACTGTATACCCGTCAACTGTCGTTTTTTGGGGATAGCTTAACCATAAGTTCTGAATAGCCGCGTACGAAGTTTGACTGAACCAACTCAGGCTCGGCAACTACTTCGATTTTATCAAAACGTTTAAGAAGCTCTTCCCAGAGAATGCGGAGCTGTAATTCAGCTAGACGGTTACCCATACAACGGTGAACTCCGTATCCAAACGACATGTGATTCCGCGCATCTCTGCGATCAATGACAAAATCATCTGGGTTTTCGAACTTTCGTTCGTCCCGATTACCCGAAGCATACCACATTACTACACGGTCACCCTTTTTGATGGTATCTCCGCCCAACTCAACATCCTGCTTGGCGATTCTGCGCATGTAAGCCAGCGGAGTTTGCCAACGAATGATTTCCGATACCATGTTAGGAATCAGCTCCGGCTTTGCCTTCAGCTTTTTAAATTCTTGAGGGAATTTTTTCATGGCCACTAAACCACCACTCATTGAGTTACGAGTAGTGTCATTGCCACCAACGATAAGTAGCGTCAGGTTGCCAATAAACTCCATCGGGCGATTGATAAGATCTTTAGTGTCTTCGTTGCTCTGTAGCAAGCTGATCAAGTCGAAACCAGCCTCTTCCCCCGCCGCGCGCCGGGCCTCCTTGTCCCGCCAAAGCTTGGAAAAGGATCTTGCCATGTCTGCTGCAGCATCAAACATTGACCCTTCATCAGCAAACTCGCCACCAGTCGCTGATGCCGCACCAGCCATACGGTCCGACCATTCAACTAACTTGTGACGTTCTTCATAAGGAAAGTCCAACAGTGTTGCAAGCATTCGACCCGTCAGCTCCTTTGATACCATGGGTACCCAGTTGAAAGGTTTTTCCAAGGGCAAGCTATCAAGTACATCTTTGGTACGAGATCGAATTAAATCTTCCAATTCCTTTAAATTTTTCGGTGCGACCACTCCCTGGACCGAGCTTCGCTGCACATCGTGCTTTGGCGGATCCATCGCTATAAACATCTCCACCGACAGCCCCTCCGGAGGGTCACCCAGAATAATCTGCGGCTCGGCGGAAAACAGGTCGTGCCTTTTATCTACAAACATGATGTCTTCATATCGAGTTACCGACCAGAAAGGACCAAAAGGACTCTTCTTTTGGTAATGAACCGGAGCCTCATCACGCAACCGTTTGAAATAAGCGCGCCACTGATCCTGCCTATATAGAAATGGATTGCTGACATCGATATCCTCTAGGGCGAGCGTGTTTACGTCCGGAATCGCTGACTCAACAAATTCAGGTACCGGGCGGCGTGTACCGAAGGCTTTCTTTTTAGCACCCATCAATAGTTTAAGCCCGTGAATTTGCCTGTGCATCGGCACGATTTTGGATGTAGCATTAATCACATGGGACTGAATATCGTAAAGCGTTTTGGATATTGTTGACATGCGCTCTCCTATGCTCACATTTGGAACTCGGGTAAATAGACGAAAATGCCGTCCATCGCGTCAGTAGCAATCACCTGGCAGCCCAGGCGCGACGTACTGGCTCGCTCAGGTGTCATCGACAGCATCTGCTCCTCTTCTTCATTAGGCACACCGGTCTTGCTGAACCATTCGTCTGCGATAATGACGTGGCAAGTGCCACAAGCGCACTCTCCTCCACAATCACCGTCGATGCCAGGAATAGCATTGTCTACGGCAATTTGCATTAGCGAGGAACCATGCTTGAACTCAGCGACATGTTTGGTTTGATCGTGCTCTATAAATGTAACCTTGCCCAATGTCCTTCTCCTGCGAGTTGTTTTGAGATAATAATTTTCGCTTTATCACAACACAGGCGTCAGGTCATTTCTTGACAAACCCGGGTCATTTTAGGACACAATGCATCTGCTTTATCGGAAGGAGAACTAACAGTGGTAGCGCAAGAATTAGAGGGTTCGCAACGCCGCAGAAGCGATGTCCCATCGAATTATTCGCGACTGATAGCCCGCGAGCTTGGTTTGACCGCCAAACAATTACCACTACTACTAAGGGGCACTGGCATCGGAATAACGCAGTTTTTGGCAGACGATAGCCTGATAACTATCGAACAGCAGATCCGTATCTTACACAACGCTATGGAACTATCCAACCAGCCTGAATTAGGGTTACTGCTTGGCAAGCGACTGACCCCAGCAACTCATGGAACGATGGGATTTGTTGCCTACAGCAGTCCCAACTTCCTCACTGCGCTTCAAGCGATTCATGTATACCTGCCTACTCGCGCGAGCTTCACTGAACTACGTTTGCAGGAAGTCGGTGAGCATCTTGAATGTACTCTAGACTTTCAGGAGGCCCTAGACGACAACATACAGCGGTGCCTAGCGGATGTGATGGTCAAGGCACTTTTCGAATTCGGCGAATTCATGATTGGCCGGCCCTTGCACGGTGCAGAAATATTCTTCGCTCATCCTAAGCCCGAATACCATTCGATATATCCGGAATTCTTGTCCGGGCGTATTAACTTTGGCTGCGAACAGCTAAAATTGAGATTTCCGATGTCATTGTGTCGGGAACCCAACGCCTCTGCCAACCACGAAAATTATCGTCTCGCCTTACAGCAGTGTGAAGTCATGCTTGCGCAGCTTCAGTCTGATCAACCCACCTATCAGACGCGGTTGAAGAAAATGATGTTATCCCGACCGCCGGGAACGCTAAGTGAAAATGAGGCCGCAGCTTCATTATTTATGAGCAAACGCACACTCGCACGTAAGCTCAAAAAGGAGTGCACTAGCTTTCGCGAAATTCGCGACGAGATTCTGTCTCAGCAAGCAGCGAGCTACCTACTAAATACCCAATTGTCCATCGAGGCCATTGCCGCGTTGATGAACTATCACGACGGAGCCAATTTCAGGCGTGCCTGCAAGCGCTGGTTTGGCCGACCACCTGAGCAAATCAGGATAAGTGGTAGAGCATAAACCTCGCATCGCCCTCACGGACGGCCCTATACAGCTCCGGCGCCTGCATAGCCAGATACTAAGTTTTCGTACCTTTATTAACCACCCCGTCGATAGCGATCTGCCAGATAAAGTCACCGATAGCGTCCAGCGAATGATCACCGTTTGGGTCAAACCAGGTCGCGACCCAATTCAGCGCCCCAAGCCCGAAGAGTCGGAGCAAACGGTGATCGATATTCTTCCGTGTTACGCCGTTTTCAACCGTGTTTTCAATGATTCTTGACCACAGGGATTCGTATTGGTCACGCAGGTCGATGACATCTTTGCGAGCCTCCGGACGCAGCGCTCGCCACTCAAACAGCAGCACGTAAACCGCGTCCGAGTCCACCAACAAGGCTCGCAAGTGCGCATTGATGCAAAGTCGCAATTGCTCTGCCGGGTCATCAGAGCTCTCGTACGCCGACTCGACCTCAGAAGACACTAAGTCAACTCCCCAACGCATCAGCTCGACAAGGAGGGCCTCCTTAGTCTTGTACCGATAATGCAAACTCCCGGGAAGCATGCTGCAGGCTTCCGCAATTTCTTTAAGCGAAGTCTTCTCGAACCCTTTCTCACGAAAAAGTCGGGCTGCATGAGTCAAAACATCGCTCTTATCGCCTAGCTTTCCCGCGGAAAAAATCTGTCTGTTAACCATAGCTATAACAAACCCTTGGGCTATTTAGATTATTATTCGTAGTAGTGCCTCGTTGCCTCGATCGTACTGCATAAAGCTGTTGATCCGCTAATAACGCACAAAAAAGCCTTGACCTTTGGTTGGCTGACCAACCAAAATTAGACACGAATGAAATGCGGGCTGTCAATGCGATGACAATGACCAATGAAAAAGTAGCGATTCCCGCCAACGCTAACCAGTTAGAAATATAGAGCAAGCTGCGAAATCCTAATGACAGATTCGAAGAACAATCAGCGTAATTCAGCCACAGCGACGGCTTGGCAGTTTACCGAACAAGTCCCTCACAGCAGGGATCTTGGCATGCAGATTATCTCTATCACCAAAAACCAAGCATGTATTCGCTTGCCGCCCAACCCGCTGTTGTTCGTCGACGATAATACCGAGGAATTCTGCGCCAGTGTGCTTTACTCCCTGGCAGACTCAGCCAGCGGGTTAGCCGTGCTTGCAGAGGCAAGGGATTCGTCACCAATTGCCACGCTAGATTTACGGGTGGATTATTTTCAACCAGCCAAGGGCGATCGCGCCCTATTGGCGGTAGCAACCTGCCCCAAGTTAACAGAGGAGGTCGCATTCATTCATTGCGACATTTTCCACGAAGGCTGCCATGAGCTACTGGCGACAGCGAATGCAACCTTTATGCGCAACACTCTAGGTGGAAGAATTCTAGCAAATGAACGCGCCTAGGGGGATGTATGTGCACTACCGGTAATTCGAAATACCAGGCCGCTGGCGCCGCCAATAGCCCCGACGAGTGCTTAGCCTGGCAAGGCTTACTGGAACGCATTCCGTATGCCCGGCATCTTGGGCTTCAGGCCCAAACTGACAATGGAGGAGTCTTAATTCATTTGCCCTATCGTGAGGCATTGATCGGCAACTTTAAGTTACCCGCGCTCCATGGCGGCGTTCTAGCCGCACTAATCGAGCTGACCGCACGGACGGCTGCTCAACGTCGAGATAAAGACGACCGTTGCCCACGCATTCTAGACAGCCACATTAACTATTTGCGCTCCGCGGCTATTCGTCCGACTTTCGCCAGCGCAGAAATTATTCGACAAGGCAGGCGAACAAGCCTGGTCGAGGTAATGTGTTGGCAAGACAATAGGGCTGCACCGATTGCCAGCGGACGAGTCCAGCTGTTACTCCCGGCAGTAGTCGCCACGAATACAGAAGCTCAGGAGCAGTAAACAGAACATGCCTCGACGAAGCGAATTTCAAGCTACAGACGGACAAACAATCACATTCTGGCGCTGGCCACAGGCTCAATCGCGCCCAATGCTTCACTGGGCTCACGCTACGGGTTTTCATGGCCGCTTATACCAGCCACTCCTTGGTGATATTCAGGCCGAATGCAATGTCCTGGCTTGGGACATGAGAGGCCATGGATTCAGCTCCAAAGCGGCAGAAGCCTCGACATTCCGCGGATGGGAAACCTACTATCAGGATTTAACCGCGCTACTGGATCACCTCGATACACCGATTTGGTTGGCCGGCCATTCAATCGGTGGAACCGCAAGCATCATGGCCGCGGCCCGTCGCCCAGAGAAAGTGCTCGGATTAATCCTTGCGGAGCCTGTAATTATGGATAGAAAACAGGGTCTGGAGATGTGGCTCGCCAAACGGCTGCGCCGGTCACAACGCCTAGCGCTTGCTGCGGGAGCTGCGCGTCGGCGCGCAGTCTTTGAGTCGCACGAAGCTGCGGTGAATCACTACCGTGGCAGAGGTATTTTCAAAACTTGGCCTGATACCTGGCTAGAGGCCTATGTTCGCTTTGCTTTCATGGATCACGGGGATCACATACGCCTTGCTTGCTCACCGGAGTGGGAGAGCACCACCTTTGCTCAGACTGAACACAATCCATGGCCTGGTATTCGCAAGTTACGCTGCCCAGTAGTCGCTTTGTCCGGGGACCGAGGGTCAACTTTCTCGTTAGCCGCACGCGAACGCTTGCAAACCTTACTACCTTCCGCAGACGTTAAAGTGATCGAGGATACAACCCATTTTCTTCCGATGGAAAAAAGCGATACAGTACGCGCCGCCATTCATCGTCTTGTTTCGCAAAAGTAAGACAATCAACGTTTATAGCTACCGATCCCACTGCTTTTGCTAATCGAGACGCCCGCGGGCATTACGACTGAATACTGCACCTGCAGTGACTGACCTTTCCGCAATTTAGCAAGCACACCCAAAACCCAGTCGTTCATAGTAGAAAACTCTGCTAAACCTAATGTCAGGGGTTTTCCTATGCGGACTACGACATGACAACAGACATTTACTAACAATATTAAAACATAACGAAAATCGTGGCTCACCTCCACCTCGGGATGAATATTCGAGAGAAGACTAAAACCGCATCAATGCTTAGCGTAGTTTACGGTCAAACCCAGGCAAGGTACCGCGTTAGTAAAAGTTTGGGTTTGCCCCAACGCTTTCTTGATGTTTTAGCATTGCCAACGAGTGCGTTTAATCCAAACGACGATTTGTCTGAACTAATTTGCCACTACTATAGTGGCGAAGGTTAGCTCGGTAAAACCGTATTTCTGGCATACGTTTACCTTTTATTGGTATTGCTAACCCTCGCACGATTACCCGAAAGTATTCAGCCTAACACACTACATCTCGGCCGACCTTCCTCTTAGAAGCTGGTGATAAATTCTGCTTATAGCGCTAAATCCATTCACACTCAAACTGCCGCGCCTCTAGTTCTCCAGCACCGCATCTAGAGCAAGGAAATCCGAACTCGGCAGTATATTACCGCCCAGTAAAAGATTATAAACTCCTGCGCCATCTAATATAGCTATGTCACCATCACTCAAAACTGGGGTTATTAACACAACCCCTAAAAGCCCATTAACGATGTTAACGGCCTCTTCTACTCCGCCAACCACTGGAAGGCCACGACCATCTAAGCCCGGCAGACTACCAACAATTGGCAAACTCGACAACACAGTAAGATTTTCATTAAACAACACTTTGTCGACTATATTGTTGTCCCCGATCAAAACTGAAGTAACAGGAAGTATCGCAGCCAGGCCCTGCCCCTGGTTACCAACTGTTAAGGATCCTAAAATTGGCACTTCAAGAGCCAATGCAGGCACTTTCCATGAAAACAAAGCAAAGCAAATCAGTAAGACCTTTAATATTTTCATATAACACCTCTCAATTGTTTATTACTTTTTTAATATCTATAGGTAAATTCAAGCCCATAAGTTGCCGGCGCACCTTGCTGGTAGTAATCAAAACCAAAACCTGCTTGTAGATTTATTGCATACCCGTCGTACTTGGTTTCCGTAATGTTTTTCCCCCATAACGCCACACTATAATCTTCATTGTGTGAAAACCAGGTAACTCTTGCATTATATATAGCGTAAGCATCTTGCTTAATTTTGTCGTAACCGATTTTATCATTGTACGCGCTGTACCACTGATCGTCCTGATAATTACCGTTTACATTTAAGCTAAGATAGCCGTAGGAATTACTTAACAGCTCCCAGTCAATTGAAACGTTAGCGCTTATTTTCGGCGCCGAAATTAACTCATTCCCCGACAGGTCAACAACATCATCGTCATCATTAACGGTCTGAACATTTGAAAGCTCCAGCTCCGTGTATTCAGTTTCAAGAATACCAACACCAATTTGCGCCGTTAGCTTCTCTGTAAGGGCAAAAAACATCTCCGACTCAAAGCCGATTATCTTCGAGCCACCGGCATTTTCGAGGAAGTTAGACACACCAACCACATTAATAAATTGCTGATCTGTGTAGTCATAATAGAAAAAGGCACTATTGACACGCCCCCTTCTATCCCAAAAGTCAGCCTTAAAACCTAACTCATAAGCGTCAAGAAATTCTGGCGAAGCATAGGCATTTTCAAAATCACGTTCCTCATAATACACACCTGAATTGAAATTGCCCGAGCGAAAGCCTTTACTGTATGACGCATAAACCATAAGCGAATCATTAAATCTGTAGTCAATGCCAAGCTTACCCGTCCACTCTTTCTCCTTTGAGCTCATCGGTGTTGCCGATTCTGTGGTGTACGGGCCATGGGTATAGCCTGTACGAGCTGTTAGCAAAATATCGTCCAATGTTAGATCACCACTCAACAGCTGCTGTATGAGCAGCCCAGGCTCTAACGGACTCTGACCAGCGACGTTGAGGGGTATAAAAATGTTATCGACACCTGTCGTATTCCCCGGTACATATGTTCCGCGAGGTGATCCATCGTAGCCGACGCGGGAGATGTTCAAGTAGCGAAGATCAACGCTGTCCTCCGTATAGCGTAGCCCAAAATCAACACCGAGCTGCGCCGTAATATTCCATCTCAGCTGAGAATAAACAGCAAAGCTTTCCTTCTCTGTGTCCATTTTCTGGTCAAGAGCACCAAAGTCAAGAAGGTAGGGATAGTAACCGGTAACACCAGGAAAGGTCACCGCAGTTCTCAAATCCGGCATTGAACCGTAAAGGCTATAAATATTATGGAGTTGCTGATCTTCCCAGGCATAGTACGCGCCAGCAATTAAGTCGACATCGTCGCCAAGGGTTGTAGATAGCCGAAGATCTTGACTGAAGGCCTGGGTTGCTACGGACCAGTTAATTTCGAGAAGCTCCTCGGGACTACCATCAACGTTTTGAGCCTGGGCGTAGTCATTGTCTGTATATGAGGTAATAGATGTCAATGTGTATGAATCATTCAAATATTCAATTTTATGCACCAACTGATCCAGATTAACGACCAAAGGACCAGTGAAGTTGTCGTCAACTTCATAATAATCCAGACCTTCAGCCGGCCGAGAATAGCCAACTGTATCTATGTAGCCATTATTTGGCCGATCATTTACACCGACGCCAGCCGTCTCTAGCGCAGTAACCAATGCAGGGTTTTTTGATAAATCTCCACGAGGTTCGTTTCTACTAGGGCTAGCTAGTCCGTCATTTCTGGCCTTGGTGTACTTAAACACCATATTTATATTGTCGGAAACATTTGCATTAAGAACTAATCTGGCCCCCTGAAAATCTTGCTGGGAGAGATCATTTCCGCCAAATCGATTTTCATAGTAACCATCTCTTCGCGAATATGAATACGCCAATCTTGCTGCCAGAACATCCTCTATTAACGTACCCTCAACACCATAGTCACCCTTGTGGCTATTATAGTTACCGATACCTTGCTTAATATTGTAGTGAAACCCTTCATTAATTTCTGGGGTCTTTGTTATGATGTTTATCGCACCACCAGTCGTATTCTTACCATACAGCGTTCCCTGCGGCCCCCGGAGTACCTCTAGGCGAGCCACATCAAAAAAGCTCATCCCATGAGTATATACCGCGCCCATGTATGCCTCATCATTGTACACACCGATGGGGCTGGCTTGATTAGAGGAGTAATCAGACATACTCACCCCCCTGATTGAAAATATCGGCTGAACATCCCCGTAAGGACCACTAACCTGCATATTTGGTACTTGAGCCGAGATATCGTTAGCACTGGAAAAGCCAAATTTTTCCAATGTGTTTTCCGACATCCCCGTTATCGCTATAGGCGTATCCTGGGTGCTTTCAGATTTCTTTTGCGCAGTTACCAAAACCTCCTCAAGCATTGGCGCCGCATGAACAGCTTTCATACAGCCAAACCCGGAGACCAGCACTAGGCCACCAAGATATACATAACGATTAAACATCAATCACCTCAAAAGTTTGTCGATTATAATTATGCCAACCTTCTAACTGGTTGACGGCAAACCACAACCTCTGCTCCAGGGCCAAAAATTCCAGCCAGCCATCGGCCAAATGATGGACGTTCTAAAAGCGATTCCTCGAACGGAGCCACATACTCATTCAAGGCTGCCCCCTACTGGCACGTTCCGGACTGACGCAATTATTCTAAACCCCCTGCGCCAGCAGTTTATTGCAGATATAGATGAGCGATACTACCCAACAACAAAGCAAATTAATTGCCTTACCAGGACTTTCTCTTTACATTAACGGTCACACACATCATCTCCCCAACGGAAGAAAATTACCCCTCCCCATACTTAGCCCGAGCGGCCTTCGCAAAGCCAGGTGCCCCGCTTGCAAAGCGGCCCCTCATCCTCCCGTAACCCATCACCAAACCAGGTGAGCGACTCAATTTAAAACAATTATTGGTATGTGCAATCCGCAGCAGCCAGACCGCACGAAATCTCGCCTTACGCCAAGTAAAATCGATCCCAAAGCACCAATCACGACAGGCGAATAACGACCACAACCTGAACACTGATGGGCATTGACTTTATATGCGACAGAAACCCATAGAGACACCCAACGATCCGCCAAGCATGAATGCCTATTTGTCCAGCTATGACAACCCAATGGCACACAAAGATAAAACTCTTCGCAACTTTTTAGCTATGGTTGCTTTTCACAAGCCAAGACACTAAATCAGAAGTATTCCAATCTCCACACTCAGGATACACCTCAACAAAGGCTATAAAATAGAAAACACCTAAACCAATGTGGCACAGAATTATTCTACGACTGACGCGACCAGGCCTGCATACGCACCTCACCACATCGACTTAGCTGGAATCATTATTACTCGTGATAAATGGAGTCCCGACCGAGGCGCTCTTGACTTAATCGATTTTAGACCCCTACTTACAAGGTTTTGCAACAGTAATTCACGAATCGAAGTCACCAAAAGCCACTAGACTTAGAACATCGTTCAGGACCTCTAAGACAGCCGAACTCCACGAAAAAATACGCCGAACATCGTCCGAAATGATAAATATACATAACGAGATGACAATACATAGTGCGCTCTCATTATATAATTTACCGTTGCCAATATGCCTTAACGTATCAATTCCGCCGCCTGTTATTTTTCAGATAAAAAAGGGCGCCCCAGGAGTGCTTTATGAAGAAGATTGCAGCGAACGACCCTTTGGGACATTTATCTTTGGCGAACACGGCATGGGTCACAAGCAAAAAATATTTATATTTGTCGTCCCTCGCCCTGCCTCTAGTGCCGATACTTTCTGCGTATATCGCTCTAAAATCAGGTAATGGTGCTTGGTTCTGGCTATTTGTTGTCTTTTTTTATTTAATATTTCCCTTTATAGATCACCTGATGGGAGATGACCCCGCCAATCCGAATGAGGATCTTTCCGCAGAGTTATCGAAGGATCGATATTATGTAAAACTTATGTATTTTGCTACAGCTATGCATTGGGTGGCGGTTTTTGCAATGTCCTATGCTGTTGCGAAGAACGGGCTGTCATGGGGCTGGCTCAGCATCTTGGGCGCCGCTCTTTCCCTAGGCCTTGCAAATGGCTTGGCCTTGGTAGCAGGACATGAACTTGGACATAAAGTAAATGACAAGGGGCAATTAGCTGCGGCAAAAATAATCTTGGCATGTAGTGGATATGGTCATTTTACGATAGAGCATAACAAGGGCCACCATAAAGATGTTGCGACACCCGAGGACCCAGCCTCTAGTCGCCTCGGCGAGAACATCTATAAGTTTATGCTAAGAGAAATACCCGGCGCAGCCAAAAGAGCCTGGCACTTAGAGAAAGCGAGACTCGCAAGACTCGGTAAATCATCTTGGTCATTTAGTAATGAAATTATTCAACCAGCATTAATAACGATAACGGCCTATTCAATCATTGTATCGCTCTTTGGCTGGATTATGATTCCCTTTTTATTACTATCTGCCGCATATGGTTGGTGGCAGTTAACATGCGCCAATTATACTGAACATTACGGGCTATTGAGAGAAAAGCTTCAATCGGGTAGATATGAAAGGTGCCAACCACATCATTCATGGAACAGCAACTCCAAAGCCTCAAACCTACTCTTGTTGCATTTACAGCGTCATTCGGATCATCACGCTCATCCAACCAAACCGTATCAGGTTCTCCGGGATTATGACAACGTACCAACGATGCCATTTGGGTATCCCGCCATGTTCGGTATTGCCATGATCCCTCCATTATGGTTTGCCTTGATGGACCAGAGGGTTATTACCTGGGCTAATGGTGACCTCAACAAGGTTAATATCTCGCCAGACAAAAAAGAGAAATACAAAAGCTTGAGTCTGAAGTTAACAGGGGCTTGAGTTTTATATTATCGCCCTTCTCCAACGTAAATAATTAACCGGAAAAGCTTCCTGCCAGCTTTTAAACGCTGGCAGAGATGTAATGTAGGTGAGCACATGTCTAAAGATTTTCAATGTCCTGATTGTGGATATATCTATCGAAATGAGGATGGCTGCCCCAGAGAGGGCTACCCCAAGGGGACGCCATGGGATGATTTGCCAAAGGATTTCCCTTGCCCAGATTGCTTTGTTCGCGAAAAACCTGACTTTATTGCTATAGATAAAACATAGCTCATCGAACAACGGGGATACATTTTTATGGCTAAGTTTGAGTGTTCTACATGCGGGTTTATATATGACGAGGCACTAGGCTGCCCAGAAGATGGCATCGAGCCGGGTACGCCATTCTCCGAGCTTGATGACAGCTGGTGCTGTTTAGAGTGTTCGGCACCAAAGGAAGATTTCTTTCATACTATTTAGCAACCCAAAATAACATCCGACATATAAAGACAATACCATATCACAACGGAATGCAAGCGCGGGGCGAACTAGAAGGATAAACGGTACCTCTTGGGATATTATAGATTTACAAAGCGTCGCTTTTAAAGTGGCTTCAAAGGCTTAAGCTAACGCTGCCGAGGTGGCTGTGGCGGCGGGTTTGATTGTAGAACATCTCGATGCAGTCGAACACATCGGTGCGGGCAACGTCACCGGTTTTACAGATGCGTTTCTTGATTTGCTCCTTTTTCAAACCGATGAAGAAGGACTCCGCAGCCGTTTAATCACGGCAGTTGCCGCACCGGCTTATACTGGGTTGTTAGTCGTGTTTCGTACAGAATCGCGGTCAAGCATGACTGCCGTATTGGTTCCTGATCTGTTTCTTTGGCCTCACGCTACCTCGGGCGCCGACGCCAAGCGGCCGCCAATATCTCTTCTAGACCACTGTTTTTTTGAATTAGGCTTCATCAAGCAACCCCGGATTATTCTGTAGGGCAGGTCGACTACAGTTGCGAGATAGCTCCAGCCCAAGCCTGGTTCTTATAGTGGTGATATCGGTGACCGAAAATTGATCTGACTGCTCAGCAATAACTCAATAAATGCCCGAGTTAGCTAATTCGGTGCAATTATCGCCGTTCAGCGAGTGATCGTACACGATACCTTATAGCCACGATCTGACTTGATTTGGTGATTTCGGATGATTTTCATTAAGCGCTGAACACCGAACGGCTCGCCAATTTCACGGAGTTACTGAAACACCCTGGGGAAAACATAAATATCATAGCTGGCATATTAAGATTTGCGTATAAGCAACGGCAATACTCAAAAGCTCGGTCAGGCAGCCGTATAGCAAGCCGCTTATAAATGCCTACGCCCAACACATCGAGCAGTTGACACATTCAAAGCATGCCGAGGCCGATGCCATGTGCGGCGCCCAACGCTACGAGCGCAGCCCAGTTCGCGTTGATACGCGCGCGCACGCTCCACTCCAAGGGGGGGGTGAAGTCAAGCTGCAGATGCCCAAACTGCGCAGGCAGGCCTTTGAGACTGCCATCATTGAGCGCTACAAGCGACGGGAAGCTTCCATCAAGGAGGCGCTGATGGAGATGTATCTGGCAGGTGTATCTGAGCGCCGGGTCGAGGATATTACCGATGCCATGTGTGGCACCCGTTTCAGTTCTGGCACTTTCAGCAAGCTAAACAAAAAAGTCTATCAGCACATTGAGACGGGGCGTGACCGGCCCATTAAGGGCAAGCTCGCTTTTGTCCACCTCAATGGCATCGTCCTGAAGCACAGCTGGACCAGCGAGGCCAAGAATGTCTCAGTATTGGTCGCCATTGGGGTTGATCAAGACGGTTACCGTAGCATTCTCGATGTTCATGAAGGCCACGAGGAAGACAATACCGGCTGGGGTGGCTTCCTGGCACACCTCAAACAGCGCGGTTTGAAGGGCGTCCAGCTTATCATTTCGGATGCCTGCCCGGGTCTGGTGGAATCCATCGCCGACTGCTACTCCGATGCCGACTGGCAGCGCTGCGCCGTGCCGTACACTTCTTCCGCAATGGCTTCAGCCATGTACCGCGCAATAAAATGCGGCAGGTGGCCGCGATGCTCAAGGCCATTCATGCCCAGGAGAATCGGACTGCGGCGCAAGAAAGGGCCGTCAAAGTCGTGGCAGAGCTTTGCGAAATGGCGCTGGCCAAAGCCGCCGACCTGATCGACTCCAAGTTTAACGGAACCCTCACGTACTACAGCTATCCCCCCAACCCCTTGGTTTAAGCTCAAGACCAATAATCCGATGGAAAGAATCATGCGGGAGATTCGGCGCCGGACTCGGGTAGTCGGAGCGTTTCCTGATGGGGAGTCGGGAGTGATGCTGGTCGGAGCCAGGTTACGCCACATCACCATCACCAAATGGGGCACCCGCAAGTACGTCTCAATGGACTGGCTAAGGCAGCATGATTTGGAGGCACAACACTCAGCTTGAGAAGCCACCGCCAAAGAATGTGCGAAAGATTTTTGACCCTACCCGTCGCGGCGTTAACCCTCTTTTACAAGCTGTGATCAGAGACACCTATCCACTCCGATGCATCGCTGACTGAATATTTCGTTTCAATGATCTGATGAACGGACTCATCCTTAAATTCTGCTGTATATCTTAGATATGCTCATAGAGTTGCGCGGAGTTGCCTGAGTTATCCGGAAAATCCCGATCCCCGATGCGCTAGCCACAACAAAATGACGCCAACGCCCGAAGCAGTGTAGCTTCGGCCGCGACTTAATGCTAACAATACGATAGTGAAACCTGCAGCTTTGCAAAAGGAACGAAGCTTACAGCCCAGCGTGATCGTGCAGGGAAACTGCGGCATAATGCTACTTTTGTACCTTTCTTCAACCACTAGATAGAGAACAAATTAAAGCGAGAAATTGCAATAAAAAAAGAGCTTACTAAAATAGCAGTAGCGTCACCCATCATGCTCGTTGAATTCTTTCTTACAATCGGAGATTTTTACCAATGGATTATTCAAAAAATTATGTAAAGCCGACATGTTTAAATGGATTTTGTGAATTGGTGAAAGAATTAAACGGTGACCCGGCTCTAATTTTGCAAAAGCATGATATAGATGTAAAAAAACTTACAGACGAAAATTATATATTCCCTTACTCAGAATTTTGCAATTTATTGGAGGACTGTTCTAAAATATTTAACTGCTCCGATTTTGGCATTCGTCTAGCCAAAAAGCAGGACCACAATATACTAGGGCCTGTCGCGTTTATAGTGATATCAGCGGCTACGGTTGAAAAGGCTATAGTAACAGTTGGCGCCTACCTTTATTTTTTTACACCAGCAATAAAGCTTTCTCTGGAAGACATATCAGGTACCACAATTGCAAGCCTAGAAATACGTGACAGAACGGGCGAGCAGTTCCCTCAAGCTACAGAGCACATGGTTACAGCGTGCTTTGAAATTATTCGGATTATGATAAATCACCACCTTATTGTCGATGCCATATGGTTTAAACACGCTCCGATTTCCAGTGAAAATACATACAAGAAACATTTTCCCGTTACAGTTAAATTCAACAGAAGCCATAATGGCAATTTACTCTCCCCCAAAGCCCTTCAGGAAAAAATACCATCTGGTAACTCTGCGTTATACAAAATAATCGTGAAATATCTTGATGAAAACAAACATGAGGGACTACATCAGTCTTTGGACACTGAAGTTAGGGATTTAATTAAAAAAATAATGCCTACCGCAAAGCTATCTCGCGCTTTTATAGCTGAGCATCTCAACATGAACGAGCGATCCCTACATCGTCGCCTTAAAGAATGCGGATACACTTACGAACAGCTGCTAGATTCAGCCAGGAAGCAGGAGGCTGAAAAATTCATGAGAGATAATAGACTACCAATATCTCAGATCTCCGGCTTATTGGGCTATTCTGAACAAAGTTCTTTTAACCGCGCATTTAAACGCTGGTATGGTGTAGCACCAAGAGACTATTTTAAGAATAAAAATTAGGACACCTTTGATTATAGCTGCCAACGAACGAAGGTTACTCACCCTGATCATAGAGGCATCGCAAAAACGATAAAACAACTTTCCCTGACAAAAAGCCTCGAGAAGCACTCCTGGAATAGTCTCAAGTAGCATTTTCTCGAAGACATGTGACCTTACCCCCTAGCTTGGAGTAGTCATAGCAATTGCCCCACCTCTACCCCAATCCACAGGCAACGAGTCGTAGGCCGAGCAGCGTCGAACAAGAGCTGATCTTTGGCGAGTGGGTTTAGAACGGAAAATGTAGTGCGATCTGCAAGGATCACTCCACGCTGGACTAGACTTAAAAGACAGACAGCCGATATCGGACATTTACTGAAGCTCAGTTCGACTTCAACTTAAGAAAGTCGAGAATCCGCGCTCGAGTGGAACATGGCTTTGGCATTATGTAGGGTCAGATTGGCCCCGCAATGCCTGTTCTAATGGTGGCAAAAAAAGCATATTTCGAAACAATGGAGCAAACCCCAGCGGCAGCCTCCCGATAACCACCGCTAAGTGCGCCATGCACGTACCAGCGACATCTCGTTAAAAAACCCAGAAACGAGTGAAATGAGCACCTGATTTTTGCAAATGACTGCCTTCATGTTAGTTTGCTTCAAGCTAGAAAACCCTACCTTCAAGGACTCCATCAAGTAGAGCGGAATATCAAACGAAGGGCCGAGTTAACGCTCGAAGCTCTATCAAAGCAGCGCTCCTCCGCTAGCGTGTTAACTAGACGATACTGACTTAAGCGTGCTTTTATAATTTCTTGTAACTCGCTCATACGCATACCAACACAGCATTTTGGGCTCCCCTACGGTCACTCCGCCGCCAGCAAACGCCGTCGGTACAAGCCCGGGGGTAGCCCGGTCCAGGCCTTGAAAGCGCGAATAAAAGCCGCCGGATCGGCATACCCGGCATGATGGCTGATTTCAGCAATCGACACATCTCCCTTACTCAACCAGTAAATCGCCCTGTCCCTCCGAATATCTCCTTTGAGGCGATGAAAGCAGCTCCCCTCTTCAGTAAGCTTTCTGCGCAGTGTACGCTCCGTCATATGCAGTTGCGAAGCGATCTCCGTAAAACTGGCCGAATCATCCAGTGATGATGTTTCTAGCAATCGACTTATCTGGTCGGTAAAACTTTTCTCAATTTTTTGTTTGCGGAACCACGGCAGCGGTGCACGCCGCAAATAGCCTCGCAACTGCTCCCGGTTCCGACGGATTGGCCACCGCAGTACTTCGGCTGGCCACACCAACATATTCTGGGGCTGTTTAACACGGCAGAGTCCGGGAAAAAGCAGCGGGTATTCCTCTTTATAGGCTTTTGGTAAATAGGTAAAACTTACCTCCCGTAGGGGTATCTGCTGGCCTACCAACCAGTTGGGAAAACGATGCCAAATTAACAATAGCATTTCAATAAGTATATTGTCGGGGTCATACTCCGGCTTAGCCAACGCGATGGACAGTGCCACTTGATCACCGGCAACACGCTTTTCAAAGCAAAAGCTGTTTGTAACCAGGTGATAAAAGCGCATCATTTCATCCAGCGCATCACCGAGCGTCTCCGACTCAACCATCCGCTCTGCAATAAGAGAGAAAACCCCGACGCGAATCGGCGCTTCTGTCAAGCCCAACATTTCGTCGTCAGATTCTCGCCACACCGTTTGGAAAATTGCCGCTAGCTGCCGAGGCGCGATACGTGCCTTCGGTTCCTGCAACAACGCCTCGGCCAAGCCAGCCTCCCTGAGCAACAAGCCGCGATCCAGCCCGATCCTTTCGGCATTGGCAATATGTACACGGGCAAAGTGGCTGGCTACCGTATGTTTGATCTCCTGTTTCACAGCAATCCTACCGCGTTTCGCGGCCTGCCTTTAGGTCCGCTTATGTTAGAAAATTATTCTCCACAACTGCATATCTATGTCAATTTCTCAAGACTGAACACCGCACAAATGTCCGATAATGATATGTTTTCGTCAGCTTCTATCATTGTCAGACTCTCTCCCATCGACCAAGATTTTGCCCCTACCAACATCCGCCTACGAACGAGGTTTCCAATGTCCGAAAGTACCAACGAAGAAATCGTACTGTTTCGCGATATGGTACTGCGCTTTCTGGAGCAGGAAGTCGCGCCACACTACGAAGAGTGGGAGAAGAACCACCAGCTTCCTCGGCAATTCTGGAACACCATGGGTGAAGCCGGAATGCTGTGCGTTGACCTGGAGGAATCCTACGGCGCGGCTGGTGCCAGCTTCGAGGTCAACCAAATGATTGCGTGGGAAATGGGCCGTCTGGGCTACGGCGGCCTCGGCAGTAACTACAATATCCACTCCAACATCGTTGCGCCGTATATCAACAACATAGGCTCCCAAGAACAAAAAGACTATTGGCTGCCTCGCATGGTAACAGGCGAAGTGGTCAGCTGCATCGCCATGACCGAGCCTGGCGCCGGGTCCGACCTGGCCGGCATGCGTACAACCGCAATTAAAGACGGCGACGAGTACGTTATTAACGGTTCCAAGGTTTTTATTACTAACGGAATACTTGCTGATCTTGCGATAGTTTGCGCGAAGACCGACCCACAGGCCGGCGCCAAAGGCATTTCCCTATTTCTGGTCGACACCAGCCTGCCAGGTTTTTCCAAAGGCAAGTCCATTGAAAAAATTGGTCAACATGCCAGCGACACAGCCGAGTTGTTTTTTGACAATCTGCGGGTACCTGCCAACGCTCTGCTGGGGCAGGAGGGCAAAGGTTTCATTTACCTAATGCAGGAGCTACCCCGTGAACGCCTTGGCTGCGCTACCCAGGCGGTAAGCCAGGCTCAAGGCGCACTCGATCTCACTACGGCTTACGTACAGGAACGCAAAGCTTTCGGTCAAACCATCAGCCAGTTCCAGAACACCCGCTTCAAGTTGGCTGAAGTTAAAACCGAAATCGCCCTCAGTAAAGCGCTGCTTGAACAAAATATGGAAAAATTTAAGTACGACGCTATGACCGTGGACGATGCAGCAATTCTTAAACTGGCAACCACCGAGATGCAACTGCGCGCGGTAAACGAATGCCTGCAACTATTCGGCGGCTACGGTTATACCGTTGAATACCCTATTTCCCGCTTTTACGTCGATGCCCGCATTCAAACTATTTATGCAGGCACTTCTGAAATTATGAAGGAAGTGATTTCCCGAGGCATTGTTGGCCGCTAAGGGCATCACAATAAAAGGGGGTTCTTAATTGTGTTAGATCAGAGTATTGTCGCAATCTTCGCCTAGCACGCGATGTCCCAGGTAGTCATTCGAGGCTTTCACGTGAGCTGGTACTGGCTGGATTTTGTAGTGCGCTTATTCCAACATGGTCTCAGGCAGTATGATCACCTTGCTCAACAGCATTTGGGCAAAGGCCTTGCCCTGAGGATCGATTTGCAAGGAGCCTGCCCCGCCACCGCCAAGTGCTTCGGTCATAAAAAAATTAAAGCCATTAATCCCTGGAAGATCAAAGCGCTGTACCTCACCGCGCACACAGTGGGAAAAATAGTCCGCCACTACTTCAGCAGTAAGCTGTTCGTACAAATAGGGAAGATATTCCGGCTTGCGAGCAATCACACCAATATTAGCGTTGTCGCCTTTATCACCGCTGCGTGCCCATGCCAGCGTTTCCAGTGGTACTTCAATTATGTTGTTACTCGTAGGCGCTGGGGATAGCTCATACATCTGTCCTTCTGAGACAGCAGACTCAGCGTCACCTGCAAAGTAGCGCTCTTCGATTACGTTATTCCCAAGCCGGACGGTAACAGTCACCTCGTCCTTATTGATCAACGTGGAATGAACCCGCATTAAAGGAGTCGGTCGTGCGCGACCTCCACCGAGCCCGCTCATACCCGGCGTTGCGGAGGTTGCAAGATAAGCCAGTTCGTTGGCGGCGAAGGTAAGCGCATCACGGCTGTCGTGATGCAGTCCGAATTTACCTATGACCTCGCGCGTATCATGAGCACGACTGTGTGACCCATAAGTATCTTCGGAACCGATCATCTCGAGACTCACTCCACGATAGCCAGCCCAACCCTGCATGTTAAAATAGCGTTGTGTTCGCTTTACCCACGCCTCAAGGCTAGTGCGTGCTTTTTCACGGCTGCGTGGACCCGCCATAAAAAAGCTGCCCATCAGCTTATAGCCATCGGCGTGTATTGCGCAGACCTTATAAGCATTTCCCGGGGCACGCCCACGTGCCCCCAAAACCCGCACCCGATTCTGGCCTACGGTATGGAGCTCCACACCCGACCAGTCGCAGGCAACATCGGGAAGGAGGTAGTTGGCCGGATCACCTATTTCATAAACCAATTGTTCTCCCACAGTGGCGGTCGTTACTAGGCCCCCAGTGCCCGGTGGAATCTGTACCTCGAAACTGCCGTCTACACACACTTCAACGACTGGGTAGCTCATGTTCGAAAAATCCGGCACGAGTTGCCAGTCGGTAAAGTTTCCGCCTGTACACTGAGCACCGCATTCGATAATATGCCCCGCCAGAGCCGCCTGTGAGAGTTTCTCGTAGTCGTCATTGGCCCAGCCAAAGGCCTCAACCAGAGGCGCTATAACGACGGCACTGTCTACTACCCTACCTGTAACCACTACATCAGCCCCTGCTGCCAGCGCTTTGACAATAGGTTGCGCACCAAGGTATGCGTTCATGCTAAGTAGGTTCTCAGGAAGAGGTTCACCGCTTTGGAGTTCCGGCATGCCTTTTCCTGCCAGCTCAGACTTTCTATCGAGCAAATCGTCGCCGTATACACCGGCAATTTTCAGATCCAGCGATTGAGATTCACAGAGTTTTTCCAAGGCCTCAATACACCCAGGTACATTAATACCGCCTGCATTTGCAATCACTTTGATTCCCTTTCGAGCGCAATCAGCAAGCACGTCCTTCATTGCCACGTTGACAAAATCCACCGCGAATCCTAGGCGTTCATCGCGAGCTTTATCATTCGCGAGTATCGCCATCGTAACTTCGGCTAGATAATCAAAAACCAGATAATCAATAGCGCCATAATCAACCAGCTGACGTGCAGCGAGCTGACTGTCGCCATAGAATGCCGAAGCACAGCCGATCCGCAGCTTTTGGTTAGTATTCATGACACTTCTTCCACCTCAGAAATACTGACCAAGAGCTGATTGGTCTTGACCTGTTGACCGACCGAGCAGCTCACAGCAGCAACACGCCCGGCCGCCCCAGCTTTCAAAGTGTGCTCCATCTTCATAGCTTCGAGCAAAATCAATGTCTGACCAGACTCTACAAGGTCGCCTTCTGCGATGAGTACCGCCACGATGGCGCCGTCCATTGATGCTTTAATGTCTCCACCGCGGCGGCCGCGAGCGGCTGCCGGTGCGTGACTGACATCCCGCAGCAGAAAGTGCCCATTGCCATCGTCTAGAGCAAGAGTTTCACCGCGACGCGTATAGCGAAGACTCTCCCGCACCCCGTTCTCACTGAAAAAACAACGATTCTCTTCGAACTTCAGCAGTTCCAGCTCGACAGAATTTTCACCTACGGAACACTTGAATGATTTGCCGTTTCTGAATAAGCGTACAATGTGCACCTCTTCGCCTAACGACAGGCTGTAAACATAACTCTGCCTTGACGGCCGGGGCCACTGATTCTGTTCACCACGTGAAGCCTGATCTGTAGAAAAGAAGAGCACGGCAGCTCTTGCCAGTGAACCTGCACCGGGTCCAGAGTCATCCAAGCTGGGGTCCTGGTTGAAATGTTGTTCGATAAATGCGGTAGTTGCGCCACCTTCTGCAAACACTGGGTGGCGTAGTAGATTCTGCAAAAAATGTTTGTTGCTGTTTACGCCCACAAAGCCCAAATCTTGAATACCTGATGCCAGTCGACGAATCGCGTCCGTACGGTCATCGCCGTAGGCAATGACCTTGGCAATCATTGGATCATAGTGGGAGCTTACCAGCTGCCCACAACGTACGCCGTGGTCAATGCGCAAGCCGGCACGATGAGGCGGCTCCCAAAGCAAGATCTCGCCGGTCTGGGGCGTAAAGGCATTGCGCGGATCTTCCGCATAGAGACGAACTTCTACGGCGTGCCCCTTGAGCGTAATTTCCTCTTGTTTTAGCGGAAGGGTTTCACCTGATGCAACGCGCAATTGCCACGCAACAAGATCCTGCCCCGTTATCAGTTCGGTCACCGGGTGCTCTACCTGCAGCCGTGTATTCATTTCAATGAAATAAAAATTACCCTCAGTGTCAACCAAGAACTCGACTGTACCTGCCCCGTAATAGTTACAGGCTCTCGCTGCATTTACGGCAGCTTCTCCCATCCGCTGACGCAGAACCTCATTGACAAAAGGGGACGGCGCTTCTTCAACGACCTTTTGATGCCGACGCTGAACAGAACAGTCACGCTCGCCCAGATACACCACATTGCCATACTGATCCGCAAACACCTGAATTTCTATGTGGCGTGGTTCTAGTACTGCCTTTTCCAGAATTAGTTCGCCACTACCAAAAGCGCTTTCGGATTCAGAGCGCGCCCTGCGAATTTTTTCCGACAACTCCGCCTCACCAAACACCAGCCTCATACCTCGGCCACCTCCGCCAGCCGAAGCCTTGACCATCAACGGAAAGCCAATTTCAATTGCACGCGCGGTCAATGCTTCTTCGCTCTGATCTTCTCCTTGATAACCGGGAATACAGGGTACCCCAGCCTCAAGCATGGCGATTTTTGACAGCCGCTTACTACCCATCAGTTCAATAGCCTCGGCGCCCGGGCCGATAAAGGTCAGGCCCTCAGCTTCGCAGGCACGGGCAAACGCAGCGTTTTCAGATAGAAAGCCATACCCAGGATGAATTGCATCCGCCCCTGTAAGTCGGGCCGCGTTCAGAATTTTTTCAATGTGTAGATATGAATCGCCCACCGCAGCAGGCCCTATACATACAGCCTGATCGGCGACATCAACGTGCAAGGCATTGGCGTCTGCTTCGCTGTAAACTGCTACGGTACGGTAGCCAAGTTGACGGGCGGTAGTCATCACCCGCACCGCGATCTCACCGCGATTCGCCACCAAAATTTTGTTGATGCCTGACATGGTTTACTCCTGTAGAGACGTCATCGCGCCCACGTTGGTTTACGCTTATCTTTAAATGCTTTGGTTCCTTCACACCCTTCGTCACCTTCGAGTGCGCGGGTAAACGCATCGGCTGCGCTATCGAGTAACCCTTCATGTTCTTCTACACCCACCTTCAGCATCAGCGCTTTTGTGGTAGCGTTAGCCTTAGGCGCACAGTTTTTAAGCTTCGCCAGTACTTTCGCTAACCGATCATCCATGCTGTCACGGCCTTCAGTAAGGTAGTGAGCTATACCCAGTTCTTGCGCCTCCAGGCCATCGATGCGCTCACCCAACAGCGCCAGTCGACGGGCATGGGCGAGACCTATACGCTGCACAACAAAGGGGGCAATCTGTGCCGGCACGATTCCCAGACCGGTTTCGGGCAGGGCGAATTGTGTATTTCGGTCGACTATTGCCACATCAGAAACACAGGCCAGACCAAATCCGCCACCAAGTACAATCCCTTCGAGTAGCACAATAACTACCTGAGGCAAGGCATTAGCACGCGTGATCAATCGACCAAAACTGCGATTAAAGTGCCAGGGGGCACCGCGGCCATCCGCGTTGTCGACACCTTCGACCAAACGCATGTCAGAAATATCGCCACCGGCGCAGAAAATACCGCCGGCACCTTCCAACACCAGCGCTCTGATATCGTCCCGCTTCTCAATCGCATCAAAAACGTCCAACATTTCGCACACCAGCTTGTAGTTCATGGAGTTACGTTTGTGGGGGCGATTAAGCGTTACAGTCAAAACCGAGCCCTGAAGATCCAGCAACAAGGTTTCACAATCTGGAAGCGTCTGCATATGACCTCCTTACAGTCGGGCGATGCCAAAGGTGTTGGTGCTGAGCTTCCGTCTGTCTGCCTCATCACAAACATCGAGTACCAGGCCGAGTACAGCGCGAGTGTCACGCGGATCAATCAAGCCGTCATCCCACAGCCGCGCAGTGTTGGCCAGGGCGCGAGACTGGGCTTCCATGGTCGCTACTGTGTCTTGTTGAAGCGCATCTAGCATGCTCTCGTCGACCGAACCGCTGCGCTGCATTTTCGCTTTCGCGACCTGCCGCATCACACTTCCGGCCTGTGCCGGCCCCATTACCGACACCACACTACGCGGCCACGCGAACATGAAGCGTGGCGCCATACCACGACCGCACATTGCATAGTTGCCAGCGCCGTACGAGCCGCCTACAACCACGCTGATACACGGCACGCTACAGTTCGTCACCGCCTGAATCAGCTTGGCACCGTGTTTGATTATGCCCGATCGCTCCATCTCTGTGCCCACCAGAAACCCGGTGGTGTTATGCAGAAAAAGCAAGGGGGTACCTGATTGTTCACAGAGCTGGATAAACTGCCCTGCCTTGGCAGCACCTCTGGCTGTGATGGGCGCGTTATTGCCAATCACACCGCAGGACCGACCTTCGATGGTAACCCGTCCACACACGGTTCCTATGTCGTAGTCGGCTTTGAAGTCAAGAAAGTCCGATCCATCGGCCAATCGCGCTATGATTTCACGAGCGTCGTAGGGTGTTTTGTTGTCACTAGGCACCAAACCAAGCAGCTCTTCCGCCGGATATGCCGGGGCGTCAAAGGACCGGCGAGGTGAGGGTATAAAGCCGTCGTTCCAACCCAGTTTCTGCACAATCTCACGTGCGATACGTATGCCGTCAGCATCACTTTCCGCCAGGAAATCTGCTGTACCGGCGACCTCCGCATGCATGGCCGCACCACCAATTTCTTCATCGGTGGCAATCTCGCCCGTTGCGGCCTTTAACAGCGGCGGACCGGCCAGATAGACTGTCGACTGATCCCGGATCATCACTACATAGTCCGACAAGCCCGGCTGATACGCGCCACCGGCCGTTGCACTGCCATGTACCACAGTTACTTGCGGCACACCCGCAGCAGACAAGCGACACTGTTGCGCGAACATACCACCGGAATAGCCGAAAAACTGGCCCAACATTTTCAGGTTGCCGCCGCCGCTTTGCGACAGCGCGACCAAGGGCAGTTTATTTTCTTCGGCAATGCTCATCATTCTTCGGCGCTTTTCTCCGCCTAAGGGCGAGATACTACCCCCTTTGGTGAGATAGTCGTCGACCATTACCAGACAGCGAACGCCTTCAACGTAGCCAATTCCCGCGATGCAGCTGCCACCGGCACTTGATCCGTCCTTGTCATCCTCCTGCAAATAGCCGCACAGCGTGGAGAGCTCCAGAAACGGCGCTCCTGTATCCAGAAGCAGGTTCAAACGCTCTCGCGGTGGCAGCAAACCTTTCTCGATATAACGGGGAGCTTTGGCTTCGGCAGCTTCCATAACGCGACGCTCTATTCCCCGAAACTCGTCAACTGCCTCGATCATCACCCGGCAATTTTCCCGGTAGGAGTCAGACTGAGTGTCCACTAGTGAGTTAATTACGCCCATAAGCAGCTCCCTTGAATGCTGATAGTTAAGGTTATTGGTTGATTGGTTTACCCGAGGCGGTGTTTCCAATGAAAAATCTCGACACCAGTTTTCGACCGGAAAGTTGGTCACGCCCAATTAGGTATTGAAAGCGCTGTGTTCTTCACCAATGACGACCACCTTTTGGAAAGCTGGACGATCCCGCATACGGTTCAGGTATTTCCGTACCGGAGGGGTGTAGGGCTCATCGATTTTCAATACCTCCCCCAAATGAAGTGCGTAGGCGATAGCAATATCTGCAACGGTAAACCGACCCGCCACCAGAAATTCGCGCCCATCGGCCAAGTGTCCATTGAGCTTGCGCAAGCGTGCGTGAAACCACCTGGCATAGTCGGTTGCTGCCGCTTGCAGGCCTCGCTCTGGCGACTCCTGCAACTGGTAGCGGATGTAGACAGTCTGGGGAAATGTGAGTGTTGCGTCGCTGTGAAAAAGCCAGTTCAGGTAATCACCGTATTCAGGGTGGCTAGCTTCCAGTGTAAACTCCGGCTTGCTGTAGCGTTCCGCCAAAAAAACAGGGATGGCAGACGATTCAGTCATGTGTATATCACCGTCTACGAAATAAGGCACGGTGCCCAGCTCATTTACTTCCAGAAAATTGCGTTGGAATACTCTGGGAGGAAAAGGCAATACAACCAGCTCATAGGGAATGGACATCTCTTCCAGCGACCACAATGCGCGCAGTGACCGCGCGTTATGACAGTGCCACAGTTTGATCGACATTCCGTTAAACCCTGTACTGACGAGACGCGAGGTCACGCATGATTTCTTCAGATCCACCACCTATGGCATTGACCCGCACTTCCCGATAAATACGCTCAACCCGGTTGTCGCGCATATAGCCAATTCCACCCAATATTTGCATCGCTTCGCGTGCGCAGAACTCCATGGTTTGACTGCACTGTATTTTCAGCAAAGCAATATCGCCCGGGTTTGGGTTGCCAGCCTGAATTTCTCGCGAGCAATGATTGATGTAAGCCTGACAAGCGTTAATACGCTGTTTCATATCTACAATCTTATGCCGGATTACCTGATGGTCGGCCAGTCGCTTGCCGAACGTGCGCCGCTGCCCGGCCCACGCAACGGCTTCTTCCAAACACACCCGCGCCGAGGCCTCCATGCCTACCGCCAGCATCATCCGCTCACTGTTAAAATTGTACATGATGACCTGAAAGCCCTGATTTTCTGCACCGATCAGATTGCCAACCGGCACCCGTACATTATCGAAATAGATTGTGGCGGTATCCGAACACCACCACCCCTGCTTGCGGTCGAGGGCTGTGCGTGTCACGCCTTCTGCATCCATGGGAATCAGGACCATAGAAACGCCATCCGCGCCTGCACTACCCGTTCGCACCGCGGCGGACAACCAGTTCGCTCGCATGCCGCCAGTAATGAAGGTCTTAGAGCCATTGATCACCCACTCGTCGCCTTCTCGCCGGGCAGTGGTTGTGATATTGGCGACATCCGAACCACCACCGGGCTCCGTAATACCCAAGGCGATGCATTTACTGCCATCGAGTATCTGAGGCACCACCGATTGGCGCACGGCATCGCTGGCAAAATTAACCACCGGTGGTAAACCAATACTTTGAACCATCAGGGTTGCTGCCAAGCCACCGACACCAGGACGAGCCAACTCCTCGTTAAGAATATTGTGATGCCAGATATCAATGCCATCCGTTAGCCCGCCATATTTCTCGGGGTAGCCCAAGCCGAGCATTCCCACCTCCGACGCTTTGCGCCAAAGTTTATCGGGCAACCCTCCTGCTTCATCCCAACCCGCTGCAAAGGGCATGATTTCGCGATCGACAAAGCGTCGCATCTGTTCGCGCCACGCCTCGTGGTCAGGCGTCAGATTGGGGTTGGTCAATCGGGCTGAATCAAAACTGAGCGTCATGGAGTGCTCCCGCAATAATCCTAATACGTTCAACAGGCAACCAAAGCCACCACTTGGTCACCAGTTTATCGAAAGCATGGGCGGGCGCCCGGGAAATAGCGCCAGTCATATAGGCAATGGTGCCAGCGCACGAAGCCAGGGGGTAATTAACGTCGACGATACTCGCGCGGCGAGATGCCATGCCACTGCTTGAAGGCCGAGGAGAAAGAACCTTGGTCGCGGTAACCCAGCAGAAAGGCGATTTCGGTCACTGTCAGTCGCCCGTCCGACAGGTAGCGGATAGCCAGCTCACCCCTGACCTTCTGCAATAAGGTTTGAAATTGTGTATCGCGTTCGGACAAACGCCGTTGCAGGGTTCGCTTGGACACATTCAAATGACTGGCCACGTGATCAATACTGAGTTCACCCTCCGGCAGCAAGCGCACTATGGTTTCGCGCAGCTGTTCCAGAAATTCGTCTCGGCCCCGGCCGTCGCCAAAAAGATGCTCTACCGGTCTCCCTAGGGTAGCCGTGACACCTCCGCTTACGCGCGCTAGAGGGTAATCCAGGCTCTCACGGTCAAAGTAGAGGCAACTTACAGGCTCAGCAAAAGAGAGGTTCTCGCCAAAAGCGTTTACCAGCAATTCGGTTTTAGCAGGCCGCCGATAGGTGAACTTGGCCCGGCGTACGGGAATGGGCAGTACACAGAGCGAATTTACAATCATCGCTGATAGCGTCAGCATTTCATCGCTGAGATAGCGCTGCTTCGTTGTCTCAGTCCACAGCGGATACCATTCCAACCGGATATGTGCTTTCTCACCCCGTATTCGCACCTCACCGATATCACCGGTAAAGCGCAAAACACTGGGCATAAGATTCAAATATTCCCGAAAGGTTCGACAGATTGTAGACATATAAAGCTGCAGGTTAAGTCCGTCGAGGTAGCTTATCCGCCCAGTGTAGAGACCAATATCCGGGGTGTCACTGTAGTGGGCCACCAACTCATAAAGCTGCAAAACTTTTTCTACCGGCAACCTGTGGTCGGGGTTGGCGAGTATCTTCTTATCAATATCCGCCTTGATCAGCAGACTGTCGACTGGCGCCCCCAAACAGCGCCCTGCACGCACCACTGCGTTGGCTAGCGTTGTATATACACTCCAGTTGGGGTCTGGGTAGGGCATAAAGCAGAGAGGCCTCTTGGGTTACAACGTTGCATTCTACCTTAGATCTCGGCGCCAGTGAGGTTGCCGCCAAGATGTCACAGCCGCGTCCAAAATTTATCGGCGAACTGCGACCATAAATTTTTGACGCACTAACGCCCGAACAGAAAATAGCTGTATCCCTTCAACTTCTCCAGGAATGACTAGGCCATGGGCGGATCTGCATGACATTCTAATACACCCTACCTGCCCATCAAATCCTTGACCGATTGTTCCGACAAGTTAGACCCTGTCCTGACTACCCTAAAAAAATGAGTTAAACCTCCCATTCAATGGCCGCCATTCTGGGAACCTCGGTAATTTTGAGATATTCCAACTAGCGCCGGGAACCTTCCCCCATTTGGTAGACGCCTCTTGATCGAGTTCTGTCGAAATACTGATGAGGCGGAAACAGAACGGTAACACTTGGATGTTTGCCGGGCCTCAGAATTTGCAGCGCCCCATTTGCCGTGCAAATCAAGACGTCATTATTGATCGCCTTATCACCCTAACTCCAGGTAATACCCTCCAAACAATTGCCCTGCCCGAATTGCCAGACGACATAGAAATCTGGATATTTGACGAATGTGGCGGCTCATTTCTTCTCTATGAACAAAGTAATTTTATCAGGCAGGTCGAGTTCACTATGGGGGTTCAAGGCCACTCCTTAGAGATTGAGGTTATGAGAAATCCAAAAAAACCTTAAGCCACTGTTTTTTTAAATGCAAAATTCCCGAGGTGGCCGTTGTGTTGGGTATAGTTTGGCAAAGCAGAGAACATGTGCCCCCACAAATCTACCACTGAACCTGGGGTAGCATTACGTGTGGCTTTGATGGGCGTACTTGCCTTGCGGGGATGAATCACAGTTTTCTCCGCACTCAGTGCGGATAATAGCATTGCGGATGCGGAGATTAATCGCCATAATCCCAGCAAAAGGTGCGGAGATTATGGCAAGGTATATCCACGAACTTCCCGACTGGCCCAACTTCAGCTTCGATGAAGCAATCATCGCGGAGCGGCTACCTGCTGTTTCCCGCAAGCAGGGGCGTCTGCTCGGGAGGATGGAATCCCTCGGTTTTGAATTGCAGCAAGAGGCTGAGCTCTACACGCTGACCGAAGATGTACTGCGGACCAGCGAAATCGAAGGAGAAATCCTCGACAAGCAGCAGGTACGCTCCTCTATTGCCCGGCATCTGGGAATGGATATTCCAGGTCTGGTCAAAGCTGATCACGCTGTCGAAGGCGTGGTGGAAATGATGCTGGATGCTACCCGGTACTTCGATAAGCCGCTCACCAGTGAGCGCCTGTGTTCCTGGCATGCGGCGCTGTTTCCCACCGGACGTAGCGGCATGCACAAAATCACGGTTGGAGACTGGCGTAAAGCGGAAGCTGGTCCCATGCAGGTTGTATCCGGTCCAATAGGCCGGGAAACAATACACTTTGAAGCGCCAGATGCCGGACGGATACCACAAGAAATGGCGCGATTCCTCGAATGGTTCGACGCTCCATTTAAAGGTGACCTCAATCTTAAGGCGGGTATAGCCCACCTTTGGTTTGTCACGATCCACCCCTTCGAAGATGGTAATGGGCGGACAGCTCGCGCGCAGGCAGATATGCTGCTGGCCCGGGCTGAGGGCAGTCCACACCGATTTTACAGTATGTCAGCCGAAATACAGCGGCAGCATAAATCCTATTACGATATTCTGGAGAAAACCCAAAAGGGCAGTTTGAATATCACGCCTTGGCTGTCGTGGTTCCTGGAGGCCTTTGAGGGAGCCATTGATGGTGCGGAGATCATCACAGGAAAAGTGATGGCCAAAGCCAAGTTCTGGACCAGTAATGCGGACCAGAATTTTAATTCACGGCAGCAGAAAATGTTGAATAGCCTGCTGGATGGGTTTGAGGGTAAGTTGACCTCTTCCAAGTGGGCAAAAATCTGCAAATGCTCGCAGGATACTGCTACTCGGGATATTAATGATCTTATGACGCGTGGGTTGCTAGAGAAGGAGCCAGCTGGCGGTAGAAGCACAAGCTATGTTTTGGTTAGCTTGGAATGAATACGCTTCTTCTTTGGAAGGAGCTACTCCTTGAGGCGCGGAGTGTCATATTTTTTAAGGTTTAAAACCTTTTCAGTTGAAAAATGAAATGGAATTTTGTATGCACAAATCAGGGAACACGAAAAACTGGCTTCGTTACTGGCGCAACTCACTCGCAGATGCCGAAGCAGGAAGAGGCGCAATAAACAAAAAAAATCTTAGGTCTCACATCTCTGTTAACGTTGCTCAATTTCAACAGGGGACGTTACAAAATGACGCCAACTCGGAACTTAACAAAGAAAACTTAAAAATTCTTTTCGCGGGTGAGCCTGAAAAGACTCGGATCATTAAGGCTCTTATACGGCCCGTAATATATATAAGCAAATATGAACATGGCCAGAAACACACAAGCTCCAGACCTGATGTGCTGAGCCCAATAATCTGCCATGTATGGATAAGCCGAAATGGTAAATTTTACCCAGCAGGTAAACCGACTGTCCCTAGGGATTTGTTATCCCCCCAAGACGATGACAAATTTACTTTGTATAGCGTTGACGATCTGGATGCATTTCAAACTCAGAATGAAATACAGGTTTTTAATGAGCAGGAAGCACAAGCGCTCGCTGAAAACGAACTGATTCCCGGCAAGCAATATCAGGAATGGGAGCAGTACTATAAACTCGCCCAAACATTGTTCACAGCATTAAATAGCGACGAGACAAAATTAAAACTTTCCGCCGGATATTTGCCAGAGAAAAACAAGAAAACCTATCTGATCAAAACCGATGACGCGATAAATACAAGTCGAAATATCTTGCGATTATATGATTGGCTGCAAACCAAGAACGAGAATTTTCCTCTGTTAGAGAACTTTGCTCTTGGAAAGGTTACTAAATTTCTTCCGTGTTTAGATCAAGAAAAATCTATTTCTTGCAGACTAGGGCACTCAAATAGTAATTTCCCTTTAGCAAAAGCGCAAAAAGATGCATTGGCGCACATGCTCCATATGAAGGAGGGAGAAATACTTGCAGTTAATGGTCCGCCAGGCACAGGTAAAACCACATTCGTACTTTCTGCTGTGGCCTCCTTATGGATTAAAGCAGCTCTGAAAAAAGCCGACCCACCAATTATTATCGCAGCATCGACCAATAATCAGGCGGTAACAAATATTATTGCTGCTTTTGGAAAGGACTTCGAAGAGAACGATTCATTATTTAGCGGACGTTGGATCCCAGAACAAAAAAGTTATGGCGGTTATTTCCCTGCTGCCAGCAAAGAGAGCGAGGCATCACCGTTTTATCAAACGAAAAGCTTCTATGAATCGATGGAGCAATCTGAATTTATTGATCGATCTGAGTCAATATTTATCAGAAAGGCTAAGGCCGCGTTTAAAAATACCAATCTAGATTCAATCGAGATTATACAAAAAACTTTGCACCAAAGCATGCTTGATCTTCAAGACACGCTATTGCAGATAAAAAACGCTTGGGAAACATTGTCTACAGCGCATAATCGATGTTTGGAGGCCATGGGTGAAGACCCAAAAAATAGCTATCTTCAGGTCACGCAGAACCTGGAAGCGGCTGAAAAAATGCTGCGCGATGTTAGGTCAGACCAGAAGTCTTGGCGAATTTTTTTATCGAAAGAACCAGTTTTTTATCTGATTTTTCGTTGGCTCCCACCTGTTGCTCGCAAATTACTCCTACTTAGAAATGTGTTTATCGAAACTAAGTTTAGCGATTTAAGTAAATCTGTTATCAGGAATGTAGATAACGTAGAGGAGGAGCTTCTATCTTGGATACAGGCAAAGGAGAATGACCTTTCAGCACTGAAAAAAGACAAGGAATACAAAGCTGCTCTTATTAAAGAATGGATCACCGCACAGCAAAACTGGCGTTCAGTAACTAACCATATCGCACCCGGATTGACAGATTTACCGAACATTACGTCGATTGATGACATTTTAGATACGTCCGTCAGGTTCCAGCTCTTTCAGTTAAGCGTGCATTACTGGGAAGCGCAGTGGCTTATCGAGTGCCGAAAAATGCAGGAAGAAGGTGGCACAGACTGGGCAGGAAGTCGGAAAACCGGAAAAAAATCCGTACTACCACGCTGGCGGAGACGGATGATGCTAACACCGTGCATTGTATCTACCTTGCATTCACTACCGTCCCACATGGTATATCAAGCGCACTCAGGGGGAGAAAAATTTAATGACGAATATCTGGCGGGGGAAATCGATCTACTAATCGTTGACGAAGCAGGACAAGTGTCTCCAGAGGTTGCTGCAGCTTCTTTTTCCTTGGCGAAAAGCGCTCTGATTATTGGCGACATCCACCAAATCGAGCCGATTAGGTCACTCACGGGATCGATAGATACAGGGAACCTCATTCAATATGAAGTAATGAGTAGCAAAGAGCAATACCCCGAAGTATTAAAAACGGGGAACTCCGTAATTAACGGAAGTGTAATGCGTATAGCACAGCGTGCTAGTCGTTATTGCTACATTAAGGGAGCTGAACCTGGCATGTTCCTGCGTGAACATCGCCGCTGTTATGACGAAATTATTTCGTTTAGCAATGACCTATGTTATCAGGGGCTATTGGAACCCAAACGGGGTTCTGCTCCTCGCGATCCTCTATTCCCACCCATGTCTTATCTTCATATTGATGGACTTGCAGAAGCACCTCCAACCGGAAGTCGCCATAATGTTTTGGAGGCAATTCAGGTCGCCAAGTGGCTTGCAGATAATCGGGAGAATATTGAAGGTTATTACTGAATCCCCCCGGGTTTATCGGAGGCTAACTTTCTTGAGAGAATTAGCTGATGAGCAAACGACCTGGATACTCTCCCGAAGTTCGGGAACGCGCTGTTC